>Ga0160467_100383_pt1 | contig 45643 bp, 38 predicted proteins | sample HID1972I_E11MG_FD_108221 | JGI IMG/M metagenome (GOLD analysis project Ga0160467, IMG submission 108221) | Enriched pill bug-associated microbial communities from UW Madison campus, WI, USA - HID1972I_E11 MG | ecosystem: Host-associated > Arthropoda: Insects > Digestive system > Unclassified ... | reverse complement strand
GTTTGACCAGACTCCAGATCACTTAGTCTTTTGATTGTTTTTGGTTTAATTTCATCCTTACCGAATAATTTTGTCCATAGATTACGTGATTCTTTTGTTAACAGTGGTGATACAATTGACAGAATCAACACATACACAACGACAAACGACTGGATAACAGGCAATAGCCCTCCTGCCTTACCAATATTGGCCATGATAATGGAAAACTCACCTCGAGCAGATAATGTAAATCCGATATCAAAAGCTGTTTTATTCTTCATTCCTGAAAACCTTGCGGCAAAGTATCCTGAAGCCAAATTACCGAGGATAGTAACTAGAGCAGCAATTGAGGCCCATAATACCGCACCACCTAAGGATAGTATATCTATTGATAAACCAAAGCTAAAAAAGAACATTGCCCCAAAAAAATCTTTGTATGGCAATACCATCGCTTCAATCTTCTTGATATATTGCGAATCTGCTAAAACTAATCCTGCCATTAATGCTCCAATGGCTTCCGCAACGTGAATAGTTTCAGAAAATCCAGCTGTTATAAATAGTAGCGCAAAGATAACAAGTACAAATAGCTCTGAAGATTTAACCTGCAATAGCTTATCAATTGCAGGAACTAGCTTTCTTCCTAGAATTAGAAATGTTAAAATAAATCCTAATGCTAGCAATGAAGTTCCGGCAACAGTCCAAAAAGAACTACTCCCCGTCAGAATCAATCCCGAAAGGAAAGAAATATGCATGGCAATAAATAAATCATCAAACATAATCATTCCCATAATCACTTCTGTTTCAGGATTTGCAGTCCGTTTCAAATCTGTCAATACCTTTGCTACAATGGCTGTGGAAGAACTTGTCATAATACCACAAAGTACCATCATCTCCTTAAATGGAAGATCCATCATCCATCCAATGAGTAACCCAGACACAAAATTGAGTAAAACATACACTGTTCCACCTGTCACAATTGATTTTCCGGACTTAATTAATCGGCCAACCGAGAATTCCAGTCCGAGATAAAACAACAGAAAAAGTACGCCTAAGCGCCCCATAAAATCAATAAACGGTTTACTTTCAGTAAATGTCAGGTCTATATGACCAATTTGGGGAGCATGCTGGCCCAACACCATACCTATCAATATAAAAAATGGAATAACTGAAAACTTTAACTTATTGGCGATTAAACCAACAAATGCGACAAGGCCTACTGCGATTCCAATTTCTAAAATAAGTGTGTGTGATGGCATATATATTTATTTAGTTTACAATGTTTACAATAATATCTCTTTCAATAATTTAATATTATTCTTTTTTCCGGCAATAACTAAGGTAGTCCCTGGACTAATCATATAATCAGGTCCTGGATTAATAACCGTATTATCACCTAGTATTCCAGCTATAATAGATGCTCCTGTACGTTGACGAACTTCCAATTGGCCAATCGTTTTATTGGCTCCTTCAAATTTGCCTTCAACTTTATACCATTCAATTCTTAAATCATCTAAAGCGACTTCAATTGTTTCTAAAGCTTTAGGCTTATAGGACAATCCTCCGATAATACCGGCAACCTGTCTTGATTCCTCATCGCTTAAGGTCATGACACAGCGAGACTCACTCTCTTCCTCATCATAGCGATATAATTCTCTTCGACCATCGTCATGAATAACCACGACCATATTGTCTCCAGCTTCAGTTTCAATTTGATACTTTTTTCCAATACCAATAAGATCCGACTCTCTTACAATAGACATATTTTTTTGCTTTATTATAAAACTTAATTTTTCAATAGCTGAAGTAAAAAGGCATACTATACAGCTTTATACAAACTTAACCAAAAATCCAGTCATAATAGAATTTATATGACGTGACCATCGGATTAATTCAAATACAGATACAATGAAGTCCTTGTACACAGGTCTTTCTTAAGTTAAGAAAAGATGCGGTATTTTTTATCTTTTCTTGATTTTTATTTTGCTTCAATCACTGTAAAACTTCTATCAAACTGCATGGTAGGCTTTCCTATTGCTATACTTGTGGCATGATAAAAAAGATAAATCCAATCGTTTGGAGCTCCATTTTCCCAGTACTCGTGACGTAACTTTCTTGACAAATGTCCATCATAGTCATATTTTGCGCTATGATTTTGAAAGATCATCTCTGGTTCCGGAAGGACGTCTCCTCCGAAAAAATAATGATCTTTTCCATTATTAATGTGGAAGGTCTGATGATGTTGAGTATGCCCGCCACTTAAACAATATTCAACTTCTTCATTAACTTTACCATCTCCTTCAACAAGATTCAGATTACCGCTCCTTTGCACAACATCAAAAATTTCAGTACGGTAAGAGCTATTGATTCCGGAATAAGCATCTTCCCATTCACCTCGTTGCACTATATACTCTGCTTCGGGAAATGCAATCCTTCCGACCTGATCAGTGAAACTCACCATACCACCAGCATGATCTTTATGCAAATGTGACATCAATACATATTTCACATCTTTGGGGGAATAACCTAATTTTTCAATATTTTCATAGAGAAGTAGTTTCCCATCACTGTTTGTTAATCCAAGTCCAGTATCACATAAAACCAATCCATTTGCGGTCTCGATTAGAAACGGATGCACTTGAATAAACATAGAAGCTGGACGATCATTTTTACTATCAACAGCAGGGTCAAAGGGAATAAATTTTTTAGAAACATCGACCGAAAATGAGCCTTCGAATAAGGAATATGCTTGTAACATCTTTAATTTATTGGAAACTTGCGTGTTAGACACAACGCTATGATTACCCTAGTGTATAATTAGGTTAGTCAATAGACAAAACGTATATTTACACATAATTACGATGCAAAGATATGCAAAAAAGGTGGGTACTAAAATCTAAAAGTGAGGTCAAAAAAGTTAATCAATTAGGCAATGAACTTGGTATTAATCCAGTATTAGCAGAATTGTTAGTCAGTAGAAATATTGAGACTTTTGATACTTCAAAACAGTTTTTTAGACCTTCTCTAGACCAACTGCACAATCCATTCTTAATGCAAGATATGGAAAAAGCAATTGCGCGAATTACGACCGCAATCGGCCAGAATGAAAAGATCTTAATTTATGGAGATTATGATGTAGATGGCACTACTGCTGTAGCTGTTGTGTATAGTTTTTTTCGAGAGTTTCACTCGCGCATTGAATTCTACATTCCTGATCGTTATGCTGAAGGATATGGTATCTCTACACAAGGTATAGATTATGCTGCAGAAAACGGTTTCTCATTGATCATTGCACTTGACTGTGGTATAAAAGCAAACGATAAAGTTGACTATGCCAATTCTAAGAATATCGACTTCATTATTGGTGATCACCATTTACCTGGAGATGAACTTCCAAAAGCATTTGCTGTACTTGATCCAAAAAGAAAAGACTGTGCTTATCCATACAAAGAATTATCGGGCTGCGGTATAGGATTTAAACTTATCCAAGCCTTTATCATGAAAAATGATATGTCTTTGGATATTTGCTATCAATTTTTAGATCTCGTTGCGGTAAGTATTGCATCGGATATTGTACCTATAACTGGAGAAAATAGAATTCTGACTCATTTCGGACTCATTAAATTAAATACCAATCCTTGCTGCGGTCTTCAAGCACTTGTTGATTTATCCACCAATAAAACAAAGACATTCACAGTAAATGATATTGTTTTTCAAATAGGTCCGCGGATCAATGCTTCTGGTCGTATTGATCATGCTAAAGATGCGGTAAAATTATTAATATCAAAATCACTGCAAGAAGCAAAAGATTTTAGTATCAATATTGATGATCAAAATAATGTTCGTAAAGATTTTGACCTTAGAATAACCGAAGAAGCTCTAGCGATTATAGATCAAAATGACTCGCTAAAAACACGAAAATCAACTGTGCTCTATAAATCAGATTGGCATAAAGGTGTTATCGGCATTGTGGCATCAAGGTTGACTGAAAAATACTATAGACCAACGATTATTCTGACCGAAACCAATGGTCATATCGCAGGTTCCTGTAGATCTGTAATTGGGTTTGATTTATATGAAGCCTTAAGTGAATGTAGCGATCTATTAGATCAATTTGGAGGGCATAAATATGCAGCAGGATTGACGATGCAGATCGGAAATATCAAATTATTTCAGGATCGTTTCGAAGAGGTTGTTTCTAAACTCATTACTCCTCAGATGTTAATACAAGAGATCTTAATTGATACTAAACTGAACCTGCAAGATATTGATGCCAAATTTCACCGCATTCTAAGTCAATTTGAACCATTCGGGCCTCAAAACGAAAGCCCTATTTTCCTTAGTCAAAAAGTTAGTTTAATTGGACCGGCCTATTTAGTAGGATCGAATCACTTAAAAATGACCATCAAACAAGAAAACTCTCCTTCTTTTGATTGCATTGGTTTTGGATTATCTGAACATATACAGGCTATTAATAGTGGTAAGCCATTTGACATCTGTTATAGCATAGAAGAAAATGTATGGCGAGGCAAAAAGAATTTGCAATTAAATATAAAAGGAATCCGATATTAAATATATTTGTAATTATCAGATTGTTTTTTTGAGTTAAAACACGAATCAAATGATACTAAGAGCAGAACATCTAATCAAAAAATATAAGCAACGCACTGTTGTAAACGATGTTTCTTTCCAGGTAGAGCAAGGAGAAATTGTTGGTCTTCTAGGACCTAACGGAGCGGGAAAGACGACTTCTTTTTATATGATTGTTGGATTAATAAAACCTAATGAGGGTCATGTTTATTTGGACGATCAAGAAATCACACAGGATGCCATGTACCAGCGCGCTCAAAAAGGAATCGGTTATCTTGCCCAAGAAGCTTCCATCTTTAGAAAACTATCGGTTGAGCACAACATATTATCTGTACTGGAGATCCATTATCCAAATAAAAAGGAACGCTTAGAAAAACTGGAAGAACTTTTAACCGAATTTAGCTTGCACCGTGTTCGTAAAAATAGAGGTGATCTTCTTTCCGGAGGAGAAAGACGTCGTACAGAGATCGCACGGGCATTAGCGGCAAACCCATCTTTTATTTTGTTAGATGAACCTTTTGCGGGTGTCGATCCAATCGCTGTAGAGGAAATTCAAACAATTGTCGCAAAGCTAAAAACACGTAATATCGGAATTTTAATTACCGATCATAACGTACAAGAAACGTTATCCATTACAGATAGGGCTTACTTATTGACAGAAGGTAAAATTATGCTTGCTGGAACTCCAGAAGAAATTGCCAGTAATGAAATGGCTCGTACATTCTATTTAGGCCAACATTTTGAACTCCGTCGCAAAAAGATAATTATTTAACGTTAATTCTACCTTTATATGGCAATATTAGACTCCCTACTTACTTGGTTCATGAAAAAACGGATTCATCAGATTGAATTATTCATGAAATATCCACATGATGTACAAGAAGAATGGTTTCAAAGTTTAATATCATCAGCCGAAGCAACAGAATGGGGGAAAAAATACGATTACAACAGTATTTTAACGCCTGAGGAATTTAAAAACAGAGTTCCAATTCAAGATTACAATTCATTGAAGCCTTATATCGATCGGATGATCAAAGGCGAGCAAAATATACTATGGCCATCTGACATCAAGTGGTTCGCCAAATCTTCGGGAACTACCTCAGACCGTAGCAAATTTATCCCAGTCAGTGAAGAGTCTTTAACAGAATGTCACTTTCAGGGTGGGAAAGATATGTTGACAATTTACTTCAACAATAAACCCGAAAGCCAGATTTTCTGTGGAAAATCGGTCGTATTAGGAGGGAGTTCTCAGATTAACAGCTTTAGTTCAGACTCTTATTATGGTGATCTATCTTCTATTCTATTGCGGAATCTCCCTTTTTGGGCCGAATTTAAGCGTACTCCAAATTTAGAAGTAACTTTACTTCCTGATTTTGAGGAAAAAATAGAAAAGGTGGCCAATATCACCATCCATGAGAATGTCACCAATCTGGCTGGTGTTCCAACATGGAATATTGTTTTAGCAAAAAAGATATTGGAAATCACAGGTAAGAATAATTTACTTGAAGTCTGGCCTAATCTGGAATTTTATACACATGGTGGCGTAAGTTTCAAACCTTATCGCGAACAGTTTAAAAAACTGATTCCTTCTGATAATATGTATTATTTAGAAAATTATAATGCATCAGAAGGATACTTTGCTCTTCAAGATCTGCCCGACTCAGAAGAATTATTATTAATGCTTGACTATGGCATTTATTACGAATTCTTACCGATCGAAAATTTATATGATGAGAATCCACAAACATTAGGATTACACCAAGTAGAATTAAATAAAAATTATGCTTTGATCATTTCGACCAATGCTGGTTTATGGCGGTACATGATCGGTGATACGATTAAATTTGTAACACTATCTCCATACCGTATTCAAATAACAGGACGGACAAAACAATTCATCAATACCTTTGGCGAAGAACTTATCGTCGATAATGCAGAGGATGCTATAAAGAAGGCTAGTGAAAGTACACATGCAATTGTAAAAGATTATACTGCTGGACCGATTTACTTTAAAGAGGGTGAAGCTGGAGCTCATGAATGGATTATTGAATTTGAACAACAACCTGATAATTTTGAAACGTTTTGTAAGATATTGGATCAAACATTGAGAGAGATCAATTCAGATTATGATGCTAAACGTTATAAAAATATGGCATTACAATTTCCGGTTATTCACAATGCCCCTGCATACACATTCTTTCAATGGATGAAATCAAAGGGTAAGCTTGGTGGACAAAATAAAGTACCGCGACTGTCGAATAGTCGTGATTACCTTGAGCCTATATTGGACATATTAAAGAAATAATGTACTTTAAAAGTTGATAGGGAAAGATGTTAATAAAAAATGAGATTGCTCATAAACTGATCAATCTCATTTCAATTTTTTAGTACCTGCTAAATTTGAAAAATAATAAAATACCCTAGGGTTTGATAGCCGTTTTATAAAGAAAAACAAAAAAGCCTAAAATAAAATTTAGTGAAAATCCTTTTTTCTCCACAGCTGTGTTTTGATCAAATTCTAATTCATCATTTTCCAATGCATTGTTTTTACTGTTTAATCGGTGCATGGTTTTTAATCGTTTAGTTTGTTTTTTATTAGTGAATATCTGTTTAGAAGTGTTAGCCCTTTTTAAAACCTACCACTTTTGATGGTAGATTAGTGTTTCCGTTAATCCAAATAACATGCCACTTTACAATTTTTGTATTAATTCATCTAAAATTAACACAGAATGAAGAGAAAGGTAACAAAACAACTAAAAACGCCTAAAAAATGATAATTCATACTTATCAAAATGATTATCTGTCCATAAAATAAAACGTAGGATCCTAAAAAATAGACAAATTTACTGTGTAATAATAAATTCTGTTCACACAGAATAATATTTGATAAACAAGAGGTTTATCATTCAAATTCGTGGTTTTTTTCATACTTTAGCATTTGTAATTAAAATACAATGAGCGCGACAGAAAATTATTCAATTCGCGTAGAGCCCACACAACAATCGAGACTCTCGCAAGTAGATTTTAACAATCTAAAATTTGGAAAAATATTATCCGACCATATGTTGGTCGCTACCTATGAAGATGGAGCATGGACTGATGTCAGTATTGTGCCTTATGGTGACATTAATGTAAGCCCTTCTATGTCGGCTTTACATTATGGCCAAGCAATCTTTGAAGGTATTAAAGCATACAAATTTCAAGATGGAACTATTAGTATTTTCCGTCCTGACAAGAACTGGGAAAGATTCAATACTTCTGCAGCTCGTCTGGAGATGCCAGAAGTTCCTGAAGAAATCTTTTTAGGTGGATTAAAAAAACTATTAGCCACCGATAACAAATGGATTCCAAATGCTCCAGGCACATCTTTATATATCCGTCCATTTATGTTCGGTACTGAAGCGGCTTTAGGAGTACACCCTTCTAATTCCTACAAATTTATAATTATCACTAGCCCTGTAGGTGCTTACTATAGCAATCCTTTAAAATTAAAGGTAGAAACACATTATACCCGCGCAGCAGAAGGCGGAGTAGGTTTCTCAAAAAATGCAGGTAACTATGCATTGTCACTATACCCTACTCGTTTGGCAAATGATGAAGGTTTTGATCAATTGATGTGGACTGATGCTTCGGAACATAAATATATTGAAGAAGCTGGAACAGCCAACCTAATATTCCGTATCGGTGACAGTATTATTACTCCTCACGGTGATACGATCCTACATGGTGTAACAAGACGTACAATTATGGAACTGGCGGCAAGCTGGGGATATAAAACTGAGCAGCGCAGAGTATCTGTCAAAGAACTTATTGATGGAATCAAAGCAGGAATTGTAACAGATGCATTTGCTGCTGGTACAGCTGCAACATTAACACCAATTGCCACTATTGGTTATGAAGGTGAATTGTTTCAATTACCTCCTGTAGAAGGTCGCGATTTCTCTAAAAAAGTATTAACCTATTTAGATGATCTTCGATATGGCAGAATTGCTGACGAATTTGGATGGAATTTGATTGTGAAATAATTATATTTCATTTCGTAGAAAAAAGGGCTTGATTACCATTGTAATCAAGCCCTTTTTATGTTATCAACAGAGTTATTAACATAATGTGGATAACTCTGTTGATATCGTATAAAATTATGATTGAATATAATTTATAATCTGGTTTTTGTCCTTAGGATCAAACCAAACTGTACTGATATCTTTCTTAAACCAAGTGAGTTGCCTTTTAGCATACCGTCGCGAGTTTTGTTTAATTTTATCTATTGCTACTTCCCAAGATACTTTCTCATCTAAGAAATCGAAAAGCTCAGAATAACCGACAGTCATTAAAGCAGGCTTATGTTTAAAAGATATTAATGACTTTACTTCATCCAATAAACCATCTTTCACCATCAAATCAACACGCATATTAATGCGTTCGTATAAAGTTGTTCGGTCCATTGTAAGTCCAACTGTAATGATCTTAAAGGGTCTCACTGCTTTTGTATTTTGAAGAAAGTTAGAAAATGGTAATCCAGTAGTTTCAAATACTTCCAGGGCTCGAATTACCCGTTGAACATTTGAAATATCTACCTGATCATAATAAACAGGATCGACTTCTTTTAAATAAGCTTGAAGTGGCACAATTCCCTCGTTATCAAACCTGTTATTTAACCGTTCTCTTGTTTCTGGAAGGGCCTTTGGTAAATTATCCAAACCTTCACATACTGCTCTCACAAATAAACCAGATCCGCCTACCATAATGACTATATCCTTTTTTTTGAACAGCGAGCTTATTGTTTCTAATGCCTCTTTTTCAAAATCACCGGCAGAATAATCCTCTTCTATAGAATGTGAATTAATAAAATGATGAGGCGCCTGACCTAATTCAGATGCAGTAGGTTTGGCCGTACCAATACTCATTTCACGGTAAAACTGTCTTGAATCGGCTGAAATAATCTCCGTATCAAAATATTGAGCAAGCTCAATTGCCATAGCAGTCTTACCTACTGCAGTAGGCCCTACTATAGCAATTAAAGTTTTATTATGTTGATCTGTGGTGCCTAACATTAATATTCGTCAAACGAACCACTACTTTCCTCTTCAGACTTTTCTCCACTTTCTTCTTCATCATCCCCGTCAAACAAATCGAATTCTTCGTCATCATCAACGCCATATTGCGTTTCATCTACCAAAACTTCATCTTCTTCATCGTCATCCAAAGGATCTGCAACAGGAAAATTCGCTGCTGCTAAAGATTTTGGTGCTTGACCCACCGCTTTAAAAACAGTAGGATAAGTTTTGCCTTCCTCTTCTTTTAAAATTTTGATCAATTCCACATGAAATTCATAAGGTCTATCAAAATTATAGATGTAATAAAACTTTTGGTGAGGATCGTCAATAAACTTGCTTAAACGAATATTTTCCATTAGTAAAACACCATCTGAAATTTTACGAGCAGTTGGTAAAAGAGCAATTTCAGTTCCTTTTTTCCATTGATCGTTACTAACATAAAAGGAAGATGAACGGTCAGCTTCATAAGCAGTTGTCTTATGGATAGCCTCATGTAATTCTAAGAAAGTTTGTTTCGAAAGCATATCGATTTCTCTATACACATCCTCATAATCTTCAAAAGTGATTCTGAATCTATAAATAGCCATTTCTAATATTCGTTTTGTTTGTTAACAAGATGAGCTTCAATAAGAATTGAAGCGATTAAAGATACTTTTTTTATTTAACTGTTGTATTCAAATCCCATGCCTTTCTAATAGTCAAGCCCAAATCTTGAGCTTTGTTGACCATAAAATGATATGCGTCCATCTTAGCATTAGGAATCTCACCTTCTAAGATCGCTTCTCGGATTGCATTTTTTATTTTCCCAACTTCACGACCTGGCCCAATACCAAAAACTTCCATAATATCTTCTCCAGAAATTGGAGGTTGCCAATTTCGGATCTGATCACGTTCTTCAACATCTTTTAGTTTTTGCTTGACCAATTCGAAATTCTGACGATATTTCTTCTTTTTATATTCATTTTTTGTTGTTACATCGGCATGGCACAATTGCATCAATGCATCAATATCATCACCGGCCTCAAATAACAAACGACGTACAGCAGAATCAGTAACAATATCTTGAGCCAGTACAATTGGTCTTAGATGTAATAAAACTAGTTTCTGAACAAACTTCATCTTCTCATTCAATGGAAGTTTTAACTCAGCAAATAATTTAGGAACCATTCGTGCCCCTTTATCTTCATGACCATGAAAGGTCCATCCTAGCTTTTTATCAAATCTTTTTGTGGGAGGTTTTGCAATATCGTGCATAATAGCAGCCCATCTTAACCACAGATCATCTGTTGTTTCACAGACATTATCCAAAACTTCCAGCGTATGGTAAAAATTATCTTTATGTCCTTTTCCATCGATGATTTCTACACCGTGTAAGTTTTGCATTGCAGGAAAAACCAAAGCCAATAACCCTGTATCAAATAAGTATTTAAATCCAATAGAGGGTTTTTCTGACAAGATAATCTTATTAATTTCGTCAGTGATGCGCTCTTTTGATATAATACGAATACGATCTTTGGTATCTGTGATCGCTTGAATCGCCTTTGTATCAATCTTAAAGTTCAATTGTGTAGCAAAACGAATAGCACGCATCATACGCAAAGGATCATCGGAAAATGTCACGATTGGATCTAATGGTGTACGTATAGTACGTAATTCAATATCCCCTACCCCATCAAATGGATCAAGTAACTCACCATAATTATCCTTATTCAGTGAATATGCCATAGCATTGATGGTAAAATCACGTCGATTTTGATCATCAACTAAAGTTCCATCTTCAACAATTGGTTTTCGGGAATTAGCACGGTAAGATTCTTTACGAGCTCCTACAAATTCCACATTTAATCCTTCAAAAACTAACATTGCTGTTCCAAAACTTTTGTAAACAGCAACTTTAGTTTTCAATTTATTTCCTAAAGCTGTAGCAAACTCAATTCCACTTCCAACAACAACAATATCCACATCATTTTTAAAAGGCCGGCCCATAATATGATCGCGTACATAACCGCCAATGACGTAGCACTCCGTATTTGTTGTTTCGGCTAACTCTTTAATGATTGGGAAAATAGGATGTTGTAAATTATCACTCATAGCATGAATCTAGGTCCTTAAAAAAACACTAGGATGCAAAAGTAAGGAATTTATTATAAAATAGATATTAGTCTTGCGATATAAGCGCACAAGACTAATAATATTACGTCTTTATATTTAATCGCGATCGCGAGAAAGCTTGCGGAAAGCTAGTGGATTTTGAGATAGCTCTGCTTGTTCACGACGACGCTTTACAATGTGAACTGCCTGAAATATAGCTTCCATGAAAGACTCATGAGCAGCAACATTTTGTCCAGCAATATCATAACCCGTTCCATGATCTGGAGAAGTACGAACAATCGGCAAACCTGCAGTAAAATTTACACCATTACGATTTGCAATATGTTTAAAAGGAATCAATCCTTGATCATGGTACATAGCTAATACCGCATCAAATTTTTCGTAAGCATGATTAGCAAAAAAACCATCTGCAGGATAGGGTCCAAAACACAATATTCCTTTTTCTTTTGCTTTTTCTATCGTTGGTCGGATAATCATATCATCTTCAACACCAATAACACCATTATCCCCGGCATGTGGATTTAATCCGAGTACAGCAATTTTAGGTTTCTGAATCCAGAAGTCTTTTTTAAGGCTCTCATTCATTAGCTCCAATTTATTTAAAATTGCTGCTTCTGTAATATGATCGGAAACATCTTTTACAGGTATATGGCCAGTAACAACACCCACCCGCAACTCATCACAGATCATAAACATCAACACATCATCCGCATTTGTTTTTTCCTGCAAATACTCCGTATGTCCTGGAAAATGAAATCCTTCCTGCTGGATGTTATGTTTATTTATAGGGGCAGTGACCAAAGCATCTATCTTTCCTGCATTTAGATCTTCAACCGCTTTTTCTAATGAAATAAAAGCATATTTACCACCGATCTCATTTTCTTCGCCTAAAGTTATCTTGACATCCTCCTGCCAGCAATTAATCATGTTAGCGCGTTTAGGATTTGCCTGCTCAGGATCATTGATGACATTAAAACTAAAATCACTGACACCTAATGCTTTTCTATGAAATGACGCAACTTTTGTATTACCGTAAACAATCGGAGTGAAAAATTCTAAAACACGATTGTCCAATAATGATTTTATAATTACTTCCAATCCGATACCATTGATATCGCCTACTGTAATACCTATTTTTAATTTGTCAGCCATAGTAAAAAATGAAATTATTGACTCAAAAGTAATTAAAATTATATGAAATAGTCAAGCATCACTTTAATTTCCAATTCATATAAACCACCTTCAAGAGAAACAGATGATAAATTGCCACTCATTTACCTTACCTGTTTATTATCCTCCACAAGTTAACTATATTTGTACCAAATTCGAGCATATATGAGTACAGTAAGAGCCAAGAAACATTTAGGACAACATTTTTTGAATGATAAAAATGCGGCAAAAAAAATAGTTGATGCTTTGGATCCACAATTAGGATTCACGCAGGTGCTTGAAGTCGGTCCTGGAATGGGTGTTCTTTCCGATTTTCTTCTACAAAATGATGCTTACGAAACATGGATGATCGATGTGGATGATGAATCTATTGAATTTTTAGCAGATAAATATCCTCAGTTGGAACACCGTCTGATTCATGGTGACTTTTTAAACTTGGATTTTTCACAACATTTTGGCGAAAAGATGGCCGTAATCGGTAATTTCCCTTATAATATTTCTTCTCAAATTTTATTTAAAATATTGGATGAACGCAACCGTGTTGTGCAGATGACCGGTATGTTTCAAAAGGAAGTTGCAGAGCGCTGTACAGCAAAGGCAGGTAGTAAAGAATATGGTATTTTAAGTGTGTTCTTACAGGCTTACTATCATGTAGAATATTTATTCACCGTAAAGGCTGGTGCATTTAATCCCCCGCCAAAGGTACTTTCAGGTGTCATTCGGATGACCAGAAATGATCGCACTGAGCTGGCATGTGATGAGAAATTATTCTGGAGAGTTGTAAAATCTGCTTTTAACCAAAGACGTAAGACCTTAAGAAACTCGCTGTCGGCGGTAGTTACAAAAGATAAAATGTCGGACAATCCATTATATGAATTACGCGCTGAGCGATTAACGGTTAATGACTTCATCGTTCTAACAAACGAAATTGCGAATGCCTAAGATCTAGCTACATGAAACGCTTTACCATTATCGGAGGTGGTGTTGCTGGTTTGACTGCAGCAATCGGCCTCAACAAAATTGGTATACAGGCCACTATCTTTGAAAGTGCTAAGGCATTAAAAGGAATTGGAGCTGGTTTTGGTTTAGCTGCCAATGCCATTCAGGCATTAGAATACTTGGAACTTAAAGCAGGTGTCATCCCCCTAGGACATTATTTAGAAAACTATAATATTCTGGATAAGCAAGGAAGGATTCTTGCAGCTCCAGAAACCAAAACAATTAGTGACAAGTATGAACAGGATAATTTTGCTATACACCGTGCAGATTTACATCAATTTCTACTCGCACAAATTGAACATGAAAACTTACACCTTGGAAAAAGAGCTCTTAAAATAGAATACCAAGATGGAGGAATTGACATCATTTTTGAAGATGGAACTATACATCAAACGGACTATCTGATTATTGCCGATGGTGTTAATTCTCGATTAAGACAAAAATTGATTCCTGGGTCAGCACCACGCTATGCAGGCTATACCTGTTGGCGCGCAACCATTGATAATGCTCATATAAATCTCAGCACCGGTTCTGAAACGTGGGGGAATAAAGGACGCTTTGGCATGACTCCTCTTGTTGGAAACAAGATTTATTGGTATGCTTGTATAAACTCTCCCGCTCATAACAAATTATACAGTCTTTACACAATCAAGGATCTGCAACAAAACTTTGCGTCTTATCATGACCCGATTACAAGCGTTCTTGCTGAAACAAAAGACCAGCAATTGATCTGGAATGATATCATTGATATTAAGCCTTTAAAAAATCTAGCTTTTGGTAATATCTTGTTTATTGGCGATGCAAGACATGCAACAACCCCCAATATGGGTCAGGGTGCATGTCAGGCAATTGAAGATGTAGCCGTATTGATAGACGAATTAAAGAAAACGACAGATGTTGCTCTTGCTTTTCAAATATTTGAAAAAAGGAGGTTAAAAAGAACACGTTATATTACCGAAACATCATGGTCTATCGGAAAGGTCGCACAATGGGAGAATCCGATTAGTATTATCATCCGAGATACATTGATGCGCATATTACCTGAAGAAGTTAAGCAGTACAAGCTGAAAAAACTGCTAAGTGTTGATTTCATGAAATTGTAATTATATTGAATCGCATAAACCAGTATGTGTCTCCGGTTTATGATCACTTCATTGCTACTAAACTATAATTTATTTTAATGTTAAAAATAAATAATCATTATGAAAACAAAAGTATTAATCGTTGATGACGCGCATGCAGTGCTTACTCAAAAATTGGATCAAGCTGGAATTGCCTACGATTACAAACCTGAGTTCGATCGCGCAGATACTGAAAAATACATTTCTGATTATACGGGATTAATCATCAGATCTAAATTTCAAGTCGATCAGCACTTTATAGATTTAGCAAATAATCTCCAATTTATAGCACGTTGCGGAGCTGGTATGGATAATATTGATGAGGCTTATGCACAATCAAAAGGAATTGAACTCATAAGTGCAAATGAAGGAAACTGTGATGCCGTTGGTGAACATATGATCGGTATGTTGCTTTCTCTTATGAATCACCTTAACAGAGCCAATCAGGAAATTAAGACCGGTTTATGGCGTCGTGAGGCCAACCGTGGCTTTGAGTTACAAGGTCGAACTGTTGCCATTATTGGTTATGGTCACAATGGACAGGCTATGGCAAAGAAACTCTCTGGCTTTGGTGTAAAAGTTATTGCATATGACAAGTACAAAACTGGCTTTTCAGATCAATTCGCGAAGGAAGTCTCCATGGAAGAAGTTGTCAAACAGGCAGATGTACTTAGTTTTCACATTCCGCTAACCAAAGAGACAAAAGGATTGATCAACGAAGAATATTTATATCATTTTCGTAAACCCATATTTTTCCTTTTAGGAGCGCGTGGTGGTATTGTTCAAATTCCTGCTGTATTAAAGGCAATGGATGAAGGAAAAATCATAGGAGCTGCTTTTGATGTTCTTCCTGTAGAGAATTTTCCTGGTCTTAAAGAGCAATCCTGGTTTTCAGATCTAACAAGTAGAGACAATGTAATTTTAAGTCCTCATGTTGCAGGATGGACATTTGAAAGTTACTATAAATTATCTGATGTAGTTGCGGATAAGATCATCTCTTTTTTAAACAAGTAATCATCTTAAAATAAAATCACACAAAATTTTTAATAAACACAACGATTAAAAATTGGAGCACGAGACTGACATCTAGTAAATAAGCATAATGATAGTGTTCATTTGTTCTGAAAACAATAAATCTTAAAATGAGGTAAATAATCGTGTTCGTAAAAAGAAGACCAATTTTTATAATCAATAAATAAGGAGCACATATAATCAAGAGACTATGTATGCACAGTAATATGTAGCATAGGCTCTTTGCTCTCCCCTCTCCAAGCATATTGGGCAATGTTCGGAGATGATAATAAGAATCCTGCTTGATATCACGAATGTCAAATGGCAACGTACAGATAATCAAGAAAACGAACTTCAAACCAGCGAGGTAATACAATAAATGCAAGTTTACAAGAATAGCATTACTGTAAAGCTCTATATAGGGAAGAAAAACACTGCTCAACACCCAGACCAATGCAATATGAAAGATTTTCATTGCCGGAATTTGTCTTAATCCCCCCCATCGATCTTTTAAAGGAATAATAGGAAGACTATAGAGTACACTAACCAATCCAATAACACCTAAGAAAAAGATAGAGTAAACGTGGATATGAAAAAGAGACCATAGGCAAATACCTGTTGCTATAAATGTGTTGATCCACAATACTCGTTCATATTTAAAAACCCACCTGGTACGGGCATAAATTGATTTCTCCGGATGTTGTGGTTTAGATAAAATCAAGCTAAAATTGTAAAGCGCAAGTGTAGCCGCTCCCTCAATTAATGCGATATAACCATTGATGTCGTGATCAAGTATAATGTACGTTAACACACACTGCGAAGCTGCCGCCAAGGCAATTAATATATTGCTAAAAATTAAAAAATAGTACATTTTTTTTAATACATCCATATAGATCAATCTATTATATCATGAGCAATATAACAATAGTGTTATAAAAAAGTTAAATTTCAAATTATAAATTTTATAAATTGGCAATTGTCTCAAAAAAAACTAAATTAGCTGATTCCAAATGAACTTGTTTAATCAACCAAATAAGTTTTAAGGGATTGAATTTAATAAAACCAAAATATGAGTCTACAAATCAAATCATTTGAAGAATATCAAGACGTTTATAAAAAAAGTGTAGAAAGTCCGGAAACTTTCTGGGGAGAGATAGCGGAAAACTTTTTTTGGAAAAGAAAATGGACAAATGTTCTGAATTGGAATTTTACAGAGCCTAATGTAAAATGGTTCGAAGGTGGAAAATTAAATATTACAGAAAATTGCCTAGACCGCCATATCTATAATTTAGGAGATAAACCTGCAATTATTTGGGAACCAAATGACCCAAATGAATCACACCGCATTTTATCTTACAAACAACTTTTACAGAAAGTTGAGCAATTTGCCAACGTTCTAAAAAATAACAATATCCGTAAAGGAGACCGTGTATGTATTTATTTACCAATGGTTCCCGAATTGGTTATTGCGACTTTAGCCTGTGCACGTATCGGTGCAATTCACAACGTAGTCTTCGGAGGTTTTTCCGCTCAATCTATCGCTGACCGTATCAATGACGCGGCATGTAAAGTAGTAGTGACTTCTGATGGAAGCTACCGTGGTCCAAAAGTATTGGAATTAAAGAGCATTGTAGATGATGCATTAATGCAATGTGATACTGTTGAAAAAGTTATTGTATTAACAAGAACCCGTACACCAGTATCCATGATTAAAGGTCGTGATGTATGGTGGGAAGATGAAATAAAGAAAGTAGAAACACAAGGAAATCCTGCTTGTCCCGCAGAAGAAATGGATTCGGAAGATACACTATTTATCCTGTATACTTCAGGTTCTACAGGCAAACCAAAAGGTGTTGTCCATACCACAGGTGGCTACATGGTCTATACAGGTTATACTTTTGCAAACGTATTTCAATATCAGCAAGGTGAAGTATATTTCTGTACTGCAGATATTGGCTGGATTACAGGTCACTCCTACATTGTTTACGGACCTCTTTCTCAGGGAGCTACTTCATTAATGTTTGAAGGTACGCCAACCTATCCTGACGCTGGTCGTTTATGGGATATCGTTGATAAATATAAAGTCAATATTTTATATACAGCACCGACCGCTATCCGTTCACTGATGGCCTTTGGAGATTCGTATATTGATGGAAAAGATTTGAGCAGTATCCGCAAACTTGGATCAGTTGGTGAGCCTATCAATGAGGAAGCATGGCACTGGTATAACAACAAAGTTGGTAAAGGGAAAGCTCCAATTGTTGATACTTGGTGGCAAACTGAAAATGGTGGTATCTTAATCGCTCCGATGGCTGGTATTTCACCAACTATACCTGGATATGCGATGTTACCATTACCAGGGGTTCAGCCTGCGCTTATGGACGAGAATGGAAAAGAAATTGAAGGAAATGATGTTTCCGGAAATTTATGTATCAAATTCCCGTGGCCAGGTATGTTACGTACCACTTGGGGAGATCACGAGCGTTGCCGTCAGACCTATTTCGCAACTTACGAAAATATGTATTTCACAGGTGATGGCTGTTATAGAAACCCTGAAGGTTATTACAAAATCACAGGTCGTGTGGATGATGTATTAAACGTATCTGGACACCGCATCGGAACTGCTGAAGTAGAAAATGCAATCAATATGCACTCTGATGTTGTAGAATCAGCTATTGTTGGTTACCCACACCCAGTAAAAGGACAAGGTATCTATGCTTACGTTATCGCAAATCATCATATTGATGAAGAAAGTACACGTAAAGATATTATGCAGACGATTACAAGATTAATTGGTGCTATCGCGAAACCAGATATCATCCAATTTGTATCAGATCTTCCTAAGACACGTTCTGGAAAAATCATGCGTCGCATTCTTAGAAAAATTGCAGAGGGTGAAAGATCCAACTTGGGAGATACTTCCACTCTTCAAGATCCAGCTGTCGTTGAAGCGATCATTGAAGGTGCAGAAAAAATGAGTAAATAATTATAATATATTTATAACTGAAGAAGCCTGCGCATGCGCAGGCTTCTTCAGTTATATCTTTTTATCTATATTCTTTCAAGAAAAAAAATAAAGCGCTCCAAAGAAAAATAATATAGAAATGAGAGCTTAATAAAATGAAGTATAATAGACCTTTGATTCGAAATCCTCACCTTGATCACCAAAGAAATCCGAGCTTATGGAAAATAGAATTATTCATAATAAATGTCCAAATTAGTTAGTGCTGTTTTTAGTTCAGCTATATTTTGTATTGAAAAAGTGACTTTCTTTTTATTTTTAAAGTAAAAGGTAACAATATCATCTGAATTAAAAATGTAAGACCAACCGTACTTCTTGCTATACCTTATTCCCTAGCCACCAAAATCTCCTAAAGCAGATATGTTAGCAAATTTGCAACTATCAGTATTTTTTAAATCATACTTTCTCTTAAAAAAATAAAAAAAAGAATTTGTTAGAATACCATCATCGTTCAGAATTAATTTAGATCTGCAACCAAATAATAAAAAACCTATGATTATGGTTGGAATATAATAATAAGCTGGCATCAGACCCTGATTTAAATCATATAGTGTTAATACCACATATTGAATACTATATATAATCAGAATAAATTTAGGAAGTCTATGTTTTTCCTCAAAAATTATCATATTAAAAGTATCAAAAAATAAAGTATATGGAAAAATATTATGCCTTTCTATTCTGTCTGAGATAAACAAAGCGTCAGTTTAATTCTGCAGATTTTTTCCAACCAACTTCTAGCTTTATTATTCCAAAAACTAATTGGTCATTATATCACTGTCAAATCTTGATTTTTTAATTTTTTATCGATATTAAAGTAGTTAATTGCTGTAAACAAAATAATAAACACATAATAGATGAGTGGGATTGTAAAAAGAACATATGCATTCAATATCTTATCCAGAAATACGGGCATAGTAATATTTAAAAGACCTGTAAGGAAAAGATATGAAATAGAAATACTTAAAAAAAATAAAGCCAAGGCGTGCGCTGTTATCATTTTTCTTAATTCCTTTTTATAAAAGTCGCTTTTGTTTTGCTTAGTCGAACCAATTATTGCTGGTACTAGAAGTCCTAAGAGTGGATTCACAAATAATAGCAATGATGATAAGTAAAGTCCTTTAATACTTCCCGTTTGATCCTTATCTATACTCATTTGATTTACATTTGGCATGATTAATTGTTCTAAGGGTATTTCTAATACTTGACTAATTTGTTTTAAACTAAATCCACTAATTTCTTCTGTTCCTTTCTCCACCCTTTGGATGGTTCTTAATGAAACCCCTGCTCTTTCAGCCAGATCTTGTTGCGTAAGTCCCTTTTGTTTTCGCGTGATTTTTATTTGTTCTTGAATATTTTGTCTTTCCATAAAACGAAAGTGTAAAATGTTATTTAAATAATGAATTATTAAGTATGCCAATAATATGTCAAAAACATGAAGCACCATTTAAGGGTGTTTAAAGGTCGTTTATTAATATTAAAAATGATGTGAAACATCTCTATTCAAGAAAAAAAGAATATGGGACAATAGTTTAATAAATGCATAGAGCGGATTATCATTAATAGAGTTAGCGTTCAAAAAGCTACAATATCAACGTGAAGCGTTGCTACCAGAAAGATGTGAAGCAATTTAAGATATTCTGACCTGTAGAATAATATCATATATTAAATAGCGATGGAAATTAAATGTCCAATACCAAGTCACTACCAACATTAGAAAAAACATAACGTGGCCACATAAAAAAAATCTTCAATTAATTCAAAAGTTAATAATGCAATTAAAACAATCATTGCAACTCCTCACAGATGCTACCGATTGTTCCATTATTTTAAAAACTTTTTTTAAAATAATAATTTTCTAAATTCTCAATATTATATTCCTATTAATAACATAATACAGACCCTAAACTCAATAATTTATTTAAATAAGCCTATCCACTTGAAATAAAATAGAGATAATACAATTATTAAAACAAAAATGGTGTAAACAGCTATACCTAATTAGTTAATTATTCTATTCTTTCATTACCTTATCCGCCTTCTGTTGGTGTTCCTTGATTAGGTTCAGAACCAATTTCCTCATTAGCAGGATCTGGCTTAGGTAGAGTCCTAACCAGTACTTTTTTTAAGTTAAAAGGTTTATTCTTTGCATCCATCTGCGTTCTATCTAAAATAAGACTATTCTTCATACCCACATAGGACATTTTATAAACCTCGTTATTTTCAGAAGTTGAGATTGGAATAAGTATAAGATCATTCCCCTCTATACTATATGTATATTCCTTACGAATCACTCCATTCGTAAATTGATTTTTTTCCTCAGAAAAAACTCTATTATTTTGAAAATTAAAGGTCGCATAAACCTCGTAATTACCTAATTTATACTCAGTATAAGATTTAAAAGCTAATACACCTTTTTCATTAATTTGCTGTTCAGCAATGATGCGAACATACCAAAGTCCCGAAATTTTTTCATCTTCTGATATTTCCTTTTTACATGAAAACATAATTAAAGAAAGATTCATAACGGCTAATAGTAAAACTTTCCTCTTCATAACTGTATAAAATTTAAAAAAAATAAAAAATTAACAAAAATAATAAGCAATCGAAGAAAAAATCCTCGATTGCTTATTTACAAATCTATTGTAAATCTAAAATCATAACTATTGATGGATCTTCAACGGAAGTCATACTTCCATATAAATTGCCATTTGCAGTATAATAATCCAATCTAAAACTATTATTTAATAAGAATGAATTCATTTGATCTAATATTGGAGCAGTATAACCTCCAGATGCAGCTGCCCTTAAAGTACATTTATAAGTGCCTGTCACATCATCCAAAGTATAATTATATCCAATAGTAGTAATCCATCCACTATTTCCACCATTTTGACTAGAGAAACCCCTCAATTCAAGACGAGAATTTACTACATCCCATGCTACTTCCATGTAACCTGAATTAAATGAATAACCTGTTCCTACAGCAAGACCATTATGAAAACGTTGTAGAATTGTTAGACCTTTAGGTGAGGTTCCGGGGTAATAAGTCTTATATGGACTCCGCATAGATGTAAATTTACTACCAACTAGCTTGAACAAAGGTAAAATCGGTTGAAGAGAATTCTTAACTTCATGTTTACCAGCTTTACCATCGATAAGATACATCTTATTACTCTCAAAAAGCAAAGAAACATAATTAACACCTCGATAAGCAAGACCTCCATCTATAATTGTTACTCCATCTAATGTAAATGCATATTTACCTTTACTTGCGGAAGTAGTTCCATCAGGTAAAAGCGATGCAAATTCGATTCTCTTGCCGTTTACACTATTACTGAGTAAGTTCATAGTTACCGCCATCTTGTATGTTTCTGTACCTGATGTGACATCAATATACGGATTACTATTGTCAGTAAAAAACTTTAATGTATTATCCCTCGAAACCTTTAAATCGCCCTTTTCATATGCATTTTTCTCGGATGAAGATGCCTTAATTAAAAGCAAAGTTTCACGATATCTTTTACCAATAAAACGTAAAGTATCACCTTTGGAATATAAAAATCCAAATTCAATATCACTTTTATAACCGTCTCGAATAATCCCTCCAAATGTAGAACTACTAGGATCATTTAATAAAGAGATATAATTAAACGTATCAAAGATTAATGTAGCTCCATTGTCTTGCTTAACACGATAGTTTGACTTTGCCACAGTGGTTAAACTTGTTGTAGTCAAATCAGCCAACATATTAACAACTTGTTGATCGTCAAAATTCATGTAAAATGAATAGCCACCACCTAAACCTGTCCCTAATATTGCCTTCCAACCATTTTCAGCAGAAACTAATGCAGAGTTGAGAGAGTCAATTTTCTCATTCATTCGAACTTCTGGTCGCTCTCCAAAAACAAGGTTATCTTGTTCATTTTTACATGATGAAACTGTTATCAGCATTACCATCATGTATAATATATTTTTTAATTTCATCATAACGTTAATCCTAAAGTACCGTACCAATAATTAGTCGCATTACCTTTCTCGTAAAACGCACCTAAATTGTTATAGTCTACAGGAGAGACGTCAACATTTAACCTACTTGCTTCAAAAGTTTTACCAGTAAAATAAGATTCTACATTAGCCTTAAAAGCTGCCATAAAAAGATTGGCATTAGAATATGCGCCTGTTGTACCAACTTGATTAACTTTAGTAAAATTTAATTCTCCAGTAGCTGAATTATAAGTATAAGAAAAACTATAATCAGCAAAATACTGCGTTCCTCCTGCTGCTGCTGTAAATGCTAAACGAATTGTAGCAGTATTTGCTCCATCAAACCTAATCTGCATAAAATCCATGTTATATTTTGCTGTAGGACTATATGATAAGATGGCGGCTTTCATATTATTATACGCTGTAGAAAAATTATTGGAAATTCCATACTTTGTATAATACGCATTATTTAAATTTATCATCACTGTTTTATACAAAGTCGAAACATAAGGACGCAGCGTCAATGAAGCATCTGTAGGTGCTGTTTTTTTCATATACTCTTGTATCTCTTTCTGTAAGGCTCTAAAATCGACCTTTAATCCCGAGGTAAAATAATTAACAACATTCATTTCTTTCTGTTTCAATTTACTTCTTCCTAATACCGATGATCTACTTGCATAGTTATCATACCAAGCTTGACCTTTTACCAAAAGATGGGCAGCAACTTCGGCATAGTCTTCAGTATACTTACCCATAGCATAATTATTTAAGAAACCATATTTCAAAGCAGTGTCCGCTGGTATTTTTGACCAATCAGCATTATAATCTGCTTTTGATATCGTTTCAAAATCGGTTGGAATAGCGACCAGTTGATTCAGAATATGAGTAAATTCATGATGAATTACAATCATTCCAAAATTTGGAGATTGGTCATTTAAAGCATATAAAGTAACTCTTCTCCCCGCTGCAGCGGTACCTGCCACACCTGTGCCATCACTAGCCAATGAAGGTGAACCCAATAATACCCATTCTTTAGGAGCATATTTTTTAACAAAAGTCTCCCCTGCTACCTTTCTGTATGGAAGAAGGTATCCTTCTAGAACAGCTGTCATCACAGGTTTTACTCGGTCTACAAGTACTGGTGTAACATTTCTCTCTGGGTCATGAAAATACCTATTGTATCTGTATACAACATCAATATTGTATTCGTCTAAAAACGTATTTTTAAGCCACTGATCTAATTCAGTATTAGTTTGTGGATCGTCATCATTATATTTTGAAAAGTCTACATTTTTTATTTCTTCCTTCGTACATGAACTATATAAGAAAGTAAGAAAAAATAAAATCAAAATTCGATTTAATATTTTCATAATTGTATCTATCTAGGGTTTAATTCAAGTCCTGCTACTTTAACTTCCTCTGGCAACTGAAAGATTCTTCTAGGATCTCCTGGTTTTAATTCTATCGATGTCTCAATACCTTTCGCATCGATTACATTATGGACAACTGTCAAATCTCTTCGTGCAATATCAATCCACCGCAATCCTTCTTGCAAAAATTCAGCTTTTTTCGCCACTAAAATCGTTTTTATCAGCCCTTCTTTTGGATCGGAAATACTAAAATATGACATTATTTTAGCCAGCGTTACTTGATGTGAACTTGGAACATAATTTCTTATTTTTGTACTGTAAAATGTGTTTATGTCATCTAAAGATGCTTGATAATTACCTAATTCAGCATATGCTTCAGCACGATTTAACAATGCTTCGTCAACAGTAAACAAAGGCTGCATAATATAAGGAAACCCGATACCAGGACCTGTATAAAAAAAGTAATACAACCATTTATAAGTAGTATAATTAGCTGCACTGTATGACAATACTTTATTAGCTAAAGTACCACCTGTAACATTTGGATCATTAAACATTGGCGTCAAACTTGGTCCATAGCCATAACGGGCACTTTCGTTATATGTCCAAGTAGAATAGCAATTTGCTAGGAGCAAAGTCGATTTTACATCTGATCTAGTAAATCCATCTCTAAACTCTCCAGAACTTTGATTTAACATGGTCGTATTAATCGGTCGAAGATTATTCAAAAAATCTCCACTAGGAGCGGCTAAAGTTGCGTGATCAACAGCTTTTTGCCATTCACCAAGAAACAAATAAAGTCTTGAGGCAAAAGCATGCGCTGCTGCCGGAGTAAAATGATATTTAGGAATTTTGTATGCAGTTTCTGTCAATAAGGATAATCCTTCTTCCAAGTCTTTTACGATACTTTCATAGGTAGACTTAACTGTACCTCGATCATATTGTTGTAAAACCTTTTCACCAGGCTTAGTTACATAAGGAATTCCAGGGGCATCATTTGCACCGCCAATCTTATATGTTGTTGCAAAAAATATCGCCAGCATGTGATGTGCATAAGCCCGAGCGACAAGAGCCTCCCCTTTATAAGGATCGCTTTTAACGCCGAGTTTATAGGTGTTAATAGACTCTAATGCCTGATTCGCGGCCGCAATTGCTTCATAACAACCGTTCCAATAATTACTAGGAGTATTTGTACCCGCCCCAAAAATATCTTCCCAAGCATATGGGCGATCGCGGGTATCAACTGAGTTTCCTACCCCAGGTCCTTTATCTACTGCATTGTCCGATGCAGACTCAGCAAATGAAAGGTAATCAGCCGTTGGGTAAGCTGTTCCAACAAGCTGCGCCACTTTATCTATGGTATTTATTTCGGTACGATTATCAGGTTCTTTATCTAGATATTTATTGCAGGAACTAAATAAAATCAGAGTCCCTATGATCGATAAACTAATTATATATATGTTTTTCATCTTAACTTTTTTAAAATCCTACCTTTAATGAAACCGTTATCTGTTTAGGAACTGGTAATGCAACTCCTCCAGTTGCGAAAAATTCAGGATCTTGCCCATTTAAACGCTTATCCGCCATAATTGTCCAAATATTATTTGCGACAACATTAATACTAGCATTGGACATCTTAAATCGAGAAATTAAATCTTTAGGCAGTGCATAACCTAAAGAAATATTTTTTAATTTAATATAATCTCCATCAACAACTCTCTCTGTAGAATAGTTATAGGCATTATATGGATAAACTGCACTCACTTGGGTTCCTGAGGAACTGACAATATTTGTTGCTGAAAGTGGATCTAGTAATGCTGGAATTGTTGTGGATTTTTCATCTCCAGGCATGATCCAACGATTTAACATATCTTTTGTCATTACCGACATGTCATCATAGGCCCAAGCTATACTAGGTTTCAGACGCAATTTATTACCAGCTGAGAAAGTAAATAATCCCGAAATACTAAAGTTTTTATACGAAAATGTATTAAAGAATCCACCAGTAAATGTCGGTTCTACAGGTCCTTCGTATTTTAAATAGTCAAGAACCTGACTTTGTAAAGAAACATTTGTAGTTTTTATACCATCTGTACCGATAAAAGTCGGATACCCAAATTGAGGATCCAATCCATCAAATTGTATAGAAAATAAACTTCGTTGCGAGTACCCATTTACGGCCCCCCCAGTATTTGAAACGGCTCTCCAAATATTTGGATTGATATCTAACCGAGTTATTTCATTTTTATTAAATGCAAAATTAAAATTAGTCTTCCATCTAAAATCACCTGATTTAACAGGGGTTCCAGTTATCGCAAATTCTATGCCTTTGGCACTCATATTAGCATAATTCGCAATTTTAGTATATTCTCCATCTATACCAGAAGTTTGGATTGAACCTAGCAAATCAAAGCTTCGCCTATCATACAAATCTATTGTTAACCCAACTTTACTATCAAACATTCCTATGTCAAAACCTAGATTAAATTCTTTCATTTTCTCCCAAGTCAATTCTTTATTTGCAATATTAGAAATGTATGTTAATGTTTCTTGATCTACAATCTCTCTCCTTCTCGCTGTTTGATTATAAAAAACTGCAGCTGAATTTGTTGCATTACCCATATTTGCAACCATACCATAAGTTGCACGGATAGATAAATTACTTAAAATACTGTTTTTAATCCAAAATGCCTCCTCGTCTACATTCCATTTTCCAGAAACATTCCAAGTAGGTAACCATCGTGCTGTTCTAGATTTACCCATTTTATTTGAGCCATCATAGCGAACAGTTCCATTAAGCGAATATTTCTGTTTATAAGCATATGCGGCACGCATACTATAACCATTAAAACGAGTAAATTTATATCCCATTCCATAGTAGGGATTTCCCTCCTCTCTAGCCTTTTTAAAATATTTAGGAAAAGGTACAGCAAGACCTCCATTTTCATAAGAGTAACCAACACCATCAAAAAATTCTGCCTGACGGTCTGTTGTAATCATTTCCATATTAGCAAAAATATTTATGTTATGACCACCATTAAACTCTTTGTTATATTCTAAATCTTGACGTAAATAATAGTATTTCATATTATCTAAATTAACATTATAGAAACCGCCTTCAGGAAGTACACTAATAGGTAGATCATTGGGAAAGTCCGGATCTGAATATAATTTATCATTTGAACCTACTATTGTAGCATCTTGCATCGCTCTAAATGATTGTATATAATTCGAATTTTCCTTCAAGAAGGTTTGATTTTCACTTTTTGAAAACCGATAAGCACCAGTAATAGAGTAAGTTAAATCAGGTATTATCTTGTAGTTTAAAGCCGCTTGAACCTTAAAATCTATCATACCTAATTCCATATAGTTGTTATTTACCTCATCTAAAATATTAAATGGTGCATATCCTCTTGTAAAATATTCCAAATTACCATTTTCATCATATGGAGTAATTAATCGGCTGGTTCCTAAAGCATAATTATAAGGATTAATATCATATCCTCTATAATACGATCCATAAACAGGATCTGACTTTTGGTTGACTGTACCAGGAGCGGTTTGCTGACGAACAGAGCCATTACCTAAAAGTTCTGCTTTTAATTTTTCACCAAATTTATAATTTGAGCGAAAATTTCCTGTAAAACGCTCAACATCATTTCCTATTGTCATCCCTGGATCTTTTAAATATGACACAGAAGAATAATGTTGCGATTTTTCAGTTCCTGACGAAACACTTACAGAATGTTCCTGGACGAACGAATTTTTAAACAACAAATCAAACCAATCCGTATTAGCATTAGCATATCGAGTTAAAAAATCCACCTGACTTGGAGCATCATTTTTTAGTCCATAAGTTTTAGTAGTTTCGTCATATTCGTATAATTTGTTATACATTTTGTAAAAAACACCACCATTTGCACCTCTAGAAGCACTAGGAATTTGATAATAGCCCTTATTTTTCAATTCGATCATTACTGCCATTTGATCATAGGAAGTCATGACATCAAAATTATTATAAGTGGGCTTAATATAGCTTGTAAAATTACCCGTATAGCTTACATGCGGTTTGCCTTCTGTTTGACGCCCTTTTTTTGTTGTTACAACGATTACACCATTCATTGCTCTGGCCCCATACATTGCCGTTGCTGCCGCATCTTTTAAAATATTAAAAGATTCGATATCATCAGGATTAATGCCTGCAACTGACGATCCTAAAAGCGTATTCATATCTCCACTTGACAGTGCTTCATTAGAAATATTGACAACATCTTCTAAAATAATTCCATCAATTACCCATAATGGTTTATTATCACCTGAAAGCGACGTTGCTCCACGAACACGAATTTTTGGTGCGGCTCCAAAAGTACCCGATACATTTTGTAAAGAAACTCCAGCAACTTGACCTTCCAACATTCGTGAAATATCAGGAACACCAGCACGCTCAGCATCTTTCGCATCGACTCTTGTTGCGGATCCCGTAAAAAACTTTCGTGCAATATTTTGATAACCAGTCGCTACAACATCAACCACCTCTAATTGATTATCTGTTGATTCCAGAGTTATTGTAATATTCGATTTACCACCGATTGAAATCTCAGAAGATTTAAATCCGATATATCGAATAGTTAAGATTCCATTGGAAGGAGCATTTATTTTAAAATTACCACTATTATCTGTCTGAGTTGACACAGAAGTTCCTTTAACAGTTATACTTGCTCCTGTCAAAGGTCGCCCTTCCTTATCTTTTACTGTTCCACTAACGCTATTTTGCAATACGACCACTGAGGTTTTATCACTACTTTTTTCAATATTATTGACAGTAATCGTATTGGCAATGACTTTATAGGTGTAGTTATTATCACTTAAAACTTCTTCAAGTGCATCTTCAAGACTTGCGTCTTTTAAATTTAGACTTATTCTCTTCGCTCCTTTAGTGACATCATCACTGTATAGGAAACGGTGTTTCGTCTGTTTGCCAATAGCTGATAACGCATCTTCGACCTTAACATTTTTGAGTTTAAGGTTGACCTTTTGCGCAATACCTTCAGCCTGGACACCAGTAACGAAAGCAAACATTAAAAAGGTACTAATTTTCATAATACGTAAAGGTTTGCAAAATAACGAGTCTTGATAATCCCAAGGTCGTTTTTTGCCAAATGGTAAGTTATTCATACATTTACATTTGGTTAATGAGTTAATTTTTCGGTTAGCTTCTTAATTAAGAATAGATACAGGGATGCTGCAACATCTCTGTATTTTTTGTTTAATAATTAGGTTTAGTATTTATTCTCCATATCGTGTTATTTATTTTTAATAATTAATTGATTCCCATCTATCTTAAACCGCAAATCACTTACATATTCTAACATCTCTAAAACCTGCGAAAGTGGTACATTACGGTCAATTGATCCCGTGATTACTTTATTTCTATTTATTCCATGATCAAATTTTACTTCTATATCATACCAATTGGACAACTGGCTGACAATGGATTGAATATTATCTTTATTGAAATAAAATTCATTATTATACCATGCTAGGTCCTTATTTAAATCAGCATTGCCTTTATTGAGTTTTCCATCACCCGATTCTGCAAACTCTCCAGGTTGCAATATGATAGCAAGATCAGCATTGGACACTTCAACTTTTCCTTCTTCCAATGTTGTTCTAACTTTTTTACTATAAGCGTCAACATTAAAATGCGTCCCCAATACTTTAACGTCAGTACCATTCGCTTGAACTATAAAAGGACGATTGGCATCTTTAGACACTTCAAAATAAGCTTCGCCATCCAATTGTACTATACGCTCCCCTGATCCAAAAGATTCAGGAAACTTCAATCTGGACATCGCATTAATCCATACCTTAGTACCATCTGACAGTTCAAGCTTATAATAACCGCCTTTCGGAACAACTAAAGTGTTATACCTGAGTTCTGCACCTCCATAATGACCTTTTACATACTCCAGCTGATCATTGCTAAGCTTAATGTTATTGGCTATTTGCTCGTTATTACGATTACTGAGATCAAAAGTTTCACCATTATCCAATATTAACAAGGCATCATTTGAAGCTGGCTTTATATCATTTTTATGTTTGGTAGATTGGATGGCAATTATCTTAGAATTCTTAGGTGATTTATTTTGATATAAAAAGAGGAAACACAAGACTAAACATGAGGCAATAAGTGGAATCCAAATTTTAAGATTAAAATTATTTTCAACTTTTTGCGTGCTATTTTGCTTTTTTTCTAAATTATTCCAAGCTTGCTCAACATCAATTGATCTTAAAAACTTTAAATCTTCTTCAACTTTATGGGATTGCTTAAAACTAGCGTACAATTTTTTGTTTTCATCCGTTAAATTTATCCAATTTTCAAGCACAGTTTTTTCTTCAATAGACAGTTCCCCGACTAAAGACTTTTTGATGATTTCAGCAATAATAAAAGGTTTACTTTTCATAATATATAATAAAGAAACTTTGCTCGCCCGAATGGGTGACAACAATTTTTAAAAAAATTAAATTTCTTGAAATAATAAAGTGAAAAAGGCTTATAGAGATTATAACACCATTAACATAAATATATAACAGTGATTCATAAAAGATATGGCCACATCACAATAATTCGCTTTTTACTAATAAAATACCGGTAAGAGAAAAATCAATTTTAGGCAGGATCTGTATAAAAGGCGAAGAACCATTTATCGAAGCATAATGTAAAAAAACAAAGCCAAGGGTAAATACTCGGGATTTAACTTCTTCATAATTGTTTTTAAACCACGTTGCTTCTGTGTTTTGACCGTATTGATACTAATATTTAATTCTTTTGATATTTCTTGATTACTTAATCCTTCGAAATACCCCATCTTAAATACGACCTGACAACCAACCGGCATGCTTTCCACTATTTTATAGACTTCTGCAATAACTTCCGAATGAATAATACTTAATTCTAAAGAATCGTGACTGCACTCGTTAAATGGAGAATTTAACCAATACTTCTCAACAACCCTTTCTTTCCGCTTACTATTTAAAAATGCATACCTCACCGAAGTATAAAGGTAATTCTTTATAGCACCCTGATGTGTAGAAATATGATCTTGATTGTTATAATAAGAGATGAAAGCATCCTGTGCCAGATCTTCAGCTTCCGTAACGTCCCCACATAGCTTCCATGCAAAATGACATAGGCTTCTATAATGTTCTTCAAATAATTGTTTATGGACGATACTGCTCATTAAAAAACAAAATTTAACGTAATAAGAAATTAATATTTAAGTGGTCGGCAAACGGATTAGCATGTTTTTCTAAATCGAAGTTAATGTTAAATTTTGTTAAATACTAGAGTCTTTTTAAATTATTTTTTATCAAAGTTTAGATTTCAAGACTAAAAAACCGTCAATTTTACTTATATTGGAGCATTTCACAAATATTTAAACAAAGACTAAATGCTATTTACCGTTCTAATAGGACTAATAACATCGAGCCTTATTGTTCCATTTGGCAAATTCGTAAAAACTAAATGGGGAATTATTCTCGCATTCATACCGCTACTTTTATTTCTTTATTATCTGCAATATCTACCATTAATAAATTGGGATAAATCATATGTACAGCATATTGATTGGATACCCTCACTAGGTATAAATTTTGATTTTAGACTAGATGGATTATCACTCCTATTTTCTTTATTAATCACCGGAATCGGAACCTGCATATTTTTTTACGCTAAATCATATTTAAAAGATGATCCGTATGTTGATCGTTTCTTCGGATACTTATGTATGTTTATGTCAGCTATGCTCGGGCTTGTACTATCTGACAATATCTTTTTGTTATTTACCTTCTGGGAACTGACCAGCATCAGCTCGTTCTTCTTGATTGGTTTTAACAATGAAAAGATAGAATCCAGAAAAAGTGCCCTGACGGCATTAAGCGTAACTGGACTAGGAGGCTTCTTTTTATTGGCAGGTCTTGTTCTAATCGGCAATATTGCCAATACCTATTCCATCTCCGAGCTCGTAAGTAAAGCTCAACTCATTCAGGAACATCAATTATTTCCTTATATCTTAGGTCTGATCATCTTAGGTGCTATGACCAAATCTGCACAATTTCCATTTCATTTTTGGTTACCTGGTGCTATGAAAGCGCCTACCCCAGTATCTGCCTACCTGCACTCAGCAACTATGGTAAAAGCGGGTATCTACCTACTTGCACGTTTTTATCCCATTTTAGGCAATAATACAGCGTGGACGTATAGTCTCATGATTATTGGTGGAATCACAATGCTATATGGAGCTTTTCATTCTCTTTTTAGAACTGATATGAAGGGCGTACTCGCTTATTCAACCATATCGGCATTAGGTATTTTAGTTTTTTTATTAGGTCTTGGCACCCAAGATGCCATCATCGCTGCCTCTGTTTTTATTGTTGTGCATGCACTATATAAAGCAACATTATTTTTAATTACAGGTATTATTGATCACGCCACCCACACTCGGGACCTATCTGTACTGCAAGGATTGAGAAAGGTTTTATTACCTGTTGCAATTGCTGGTTTTTTAGCCGCTATATCCAGTGCCGGAGTACCTTTAACATTTGGATTTATTGGAAAAGATTTAATATATGAAGCGACATTACATAGTGAAAAACATTTAGCTATTTACCTGACTGTTGCAGCAGTAATAACAAATATTTTATTGGTATCAGCAGGTTTCATGGCCGGTATCAAACCGTTTTTCGGGAAACTTCCTGAAAATTTTGAGAAAATAAAACTTCCTGCAAAATCGCTTTGGATACCTCCGTTTATACTTGCACTCTTAGGAGTCGTATTTGGTTGTTTCCCAACTTTTATTGGCGATCTGATCGCACAACCAACCGTAAATAGTATCATGTCCATTAAAAGTGATTTTCAACTCAAGATATGGCATGGATTTAATACTATTTTGCTATTAAGTGCCATAACTATAGTACTGGGCACAGTTATCTATTTTATCAATAAACCTAATGAACGTAAATTAAAATGGATAGAACAATTAAATTTCATAGCACCTATTACCATTTTTCAAAAATGCTATCGGACCATCTACAATTTCTCGACAAGTTATTCGCATTATTTCCATAACGGATATCTTCGCTCTTACCTGTTAAAGATCATTATATTTGCAGAGGTTCTTTTAGCTTATCAACTTTACCTTGGTGGTCCACTACATATTAATTGGGAACTACTATCAGCAGTAAGCGTATACGAAGTGGTTACTATTCTGATCGTATTTGGAGCTGTCGCTCTCACCTTGAGCACTTCTTCAAGGTTAACCGCTGTAGTTTCAACTAGTGTCATTGGATACGGTATCTGTTTACTTTTCGTATTCTACAGTGCTCCGGATTTGGCTATGACACAATTTACAATAGACACGCTAACAGTAGTTCTATTTGTTCTTGTTCTCTTTAAATTACCGCCATTTCTAAATCTTGCCAATAAAAGAGTACTGATTAGGGATGCGGTGGTTGCCATCATATTTGGGATAATCTTAGCTATGGTCGCCATTCGCGTGCTACATGTTCCTACGAATATTGCCATCAGTGACTTCTATGGTAAAAATGCATATTTATTAGCGAAAGGTAGAAATGTCGTAAATGTACTACTTGTTGACTTCAGGGGGTTTGATACCATGTTTGAAGTTGTTGTATTATCGATCGCTGCATTAGGTGTGTATAGCTTATTAAAATTACGTTTAAAATCATCGGAGAAAGAGTAATATGAAAAGTACTATTTTACAAACAGCTTCAAAATATTTGTTGCCCATACTTCTTTTATTTTCCTTCTTTCTTTTATTAAGAGGACATTATTACCCTGGAGGTGGTTTTGTCGGAGGTTTGGTTGCATCCATCGCTTTTGTCTTACACAGTTTCGCTCATGGTACTGAAGAAACAATGAAGATATTGCGTTATAAACCCCTATCCTTACTTCCTATCGGATTAGGCATATCTGCATTCAGTATGTTTATGCCAGCACTTTTCGGACTGCCTGTAATGACTGGATTATGGCTGGAACATCCAATCCCAGTTATCGGTATGATTGGTACAGCACTACTCTTCGACCTTGGTATTTACCTTGTGGTCATCGGCGTTGTTTTAACCATTTTATTCACCATTTCACTCAGTTCAGATTAGCATGGAAATACTACTTATTTTACTCATAGGCGTATTATATGCGACAGGCATATATCTTATTTTAAGAAGAAGTATGGTTAAGCTACTTCTAGGAATCATGCTACTTGGAAACGGCACCAATATTTTGATATTTCTCCTGGGTAATATCACCAAAGGAAAACCGCCGATCATCAGAGATGGATTGAAAGTTTTTCAAGATATATATGCAGATCCAATACCTCAAGCATTAATTTTAACCGCCATTGTCATTAGCTTCGGCTTAACTTCCTTTGCTATTGTACTCTTAAAACGTGTATATGCACTAATTAACACGGACGATCTAGACAACTTAAACACACCCGAAGACGAAGATATATGATTGATAATCAAATTATAGCAACAGTACTTGTACATTTATTTACTGCAATCATACAGTTAGGTTTTTGGAGAAAAACAGGTCCACAACGTATCCTCAGCATTGGTGGCAGTTTCATAAGTTTAATTTTTGCCATCAAATTATTTGCTAAAGTATTTAATGGAGACATACTCATTATGCATGCGGCCAATTGGGAGGCTCCTTTCGGAATTGTATTTGTAGCAGATTTATTAAGCTCCACTTTAGTTCTGCTCACAGCGATAGCGACTTTAGCAGTATCTATTTTCTCTGCAACAGGTATCGGCAGGCAACGCATACTCTACGGTTACTTCCCTATCTTCCACTTTTTAGTGATGGGATTAAATGGCGCATTTTTAACCGGAGATATTTTCAATCTTTACGTATTTTTTGAAGTTATTATTATTTCATCCTTTGTATTAATGACCCTGGGAGGTCGGAAAGCACAATTAGAGGGCGCTGTAAAGTATATGGCGATGAATATACTCGCTTCTACTTTCTTCTTAACTGGAATCGGTATTCTTTATGGTATATCGGGGTCATTAAATATGGCCGATCTAGCACTCATCGTTCCCAAGATTGAAAACCGTGCAATAGTTGATATTACTGCTACTTTCTTTTTAATTGGATTTGGCATCAAGTCTGCGATTTTCCCGCTTTACTTCTGGTTGCCATCATCCTACCACACACCTCCTTCTGCTGTAGCTGCTATATTTGGTGGGCTACTCACTAAGGTAGGTATATATGCCTTATTCCGGGTCTTTACCTTAATTTTTATTCCGAATGAATTTATTCGGAATCTGTTGGTCGTATTGGCAATTTTGACCATTTTAACAGGAGCATTCGGTGTATTGATCAAGACCAATATAAGACGGCTATTTTCTTACCTAATCGTATGCCATATCGGATTTATGATAGGGGGATTAGGTATTTATAGCAAGTTGGCAATTCTCGGTGCTGTATTTTATTTAATTCATGATATCATGGTTAAAACGAACATCTTCTTAATCGCCGGATTGATCCGTCAAATGAGAGGATCTATGGATATGAAAAAATTGGGTGGATTGTATGCTGAATATCCAAAAATTTCATTGCTGATTGCCATAGTACTGTTTTCACTGGCTGGTATACCACCATTATCCGGATTTTGGCCAAAAATATATTTATTGCAGGGCGCTTTTAAAACAGAACATTACTTTTATGCAGGAGCCCTTATACTAGGTAGCTTCATGACTTTATTTGTACTCGCAAAATTTTGGTCGGAAGTGTTTTGGAAAAAACCACAAGACCCCGATGCAATTGAGGACAAATTTAAAGACCTGATAGGTATTCGAAAGGTCGCATTGATTTTACCGATCTGTATACTTGCAGCTAGTTCTTTATATATCGGACTCAATGCAGAAAGTATCATTCAGGTAGCGGACCGCATATCATCAGAAATGTTAAACACCAAACCTTATATTCAAGCAGTATTAGGCAAATAAAGTAAAATATGATCAAACAGTTTTTAATGAACCTGCTGCTTTCTTTTATTTGGGTAGCATTAACAGGTTCAATGTATTATACGAATTTTCTTTTTGGCTTCTTACTTGGTTTCTTCATTCTATGGGTCATGAACCGAAATGAAGTTGATCAGCGTTATTTTTACCGTGTCCCTAAAACGATTAGCTTTCTCTTTTTCTTCTTGTATCAAATGATTATAGCTAATCTACAGGTTGCTTACGACGTGATCACACCTAAGTATTTTTTTAAACCTGGAATTGTGAAATACAAGATGGATGCTAAGTCTGATTTTGAGATCAACTTACTTTCTACCTTTATCTCACTAACACCGGGAACATTAATCCTGGATATCAGCGAGGACAAAAAGATTTTATATATCCATGTCATGTACCTACATGATAAACAAAAATTCATGACAGAGTTGAAAAACAATGTTGAACGCAAACTTTTAGAAATTTTGAGATGAGCTTAACTGAATATTTAGATTATGTGATTCTGCCCATATTAATTTTGTCTACAGTAATTACATTTATACGTCTTTTCAAAGGACCCGATGTGGCCGATAGGGTTATTGCTTTAGATCTAATCATTACCACAGGTATTGGGATTATTACGGTCTATAGTATCACCACATCTCAAGAAATTTTTCTTGACGTGGCCATGATACTTGCCCTGATTGCCTTTTTAGGAACAATTGCTTTTGCCTATTATTTAGAAAAACAAGACTATAATGACTGATATTATTATTGCAGTGCTGAGTACCATCGGCGCCTTAGCGATTCTTTTTGCTTCCATTGGCATCCTAAGAATGCCTGACTTTTATTTACGACTTTCTGTTACGGTTAAAGCTGCAACTCTAGGTGTTGGTTTGCTTTTGCTTTGTGCCGCAATTGTCTTTCCAGACGTTTCTGTAACAACTAAAACGATAGCGATCGCGTTCTTTTTAGTACTAACAGCTCCAGTTGCGGCACATATGATTGGAAGGGTTGCCTATATAACGGGTATTAAATTGTGGAAAGGAACAATTACAGATGAGTTGGAAGGTATGTATGATGAAGAGACACATGAATTAAAAAGTAATCCTGACGACTCTTCATCAACAGATGATACCACTAAAAAATAATACAAACTGGAGCAGGAACACGGAGTGGTTTTCCAGTCTCTTTTAGAAGTCCTGTTTTTTCATCCCTGCTAAAAGTTATAATTTGGTTACTTGTTTGATTGGCTACTAATAGGAATTTACCGTCAGGGCTAAAATTAAAATTGCGCGGTCCTTTTCCGGATGTACCCTGATTTGCTATTTTAGTCAATTTTCCGTCTTTAGCAATTGCGAAAATTCCAATGGTATTAGCATCACCTCTGTTTGATGCATACAGAAATTTTCCGTCCGGAGAGACTTTGATATCAGCGGCACCATTTTTCCCTGTAAATCCATCAGGATTAATATTAACAGATTGATCAAATAACCAATCTTGTCCATCCCGTTTGTATACAGCAATGTCTGCTGTCATTTCGAGTACGACATACATATGCTTTTCTTTCTTATCAAAGGCAATATGTCGAGGACCACCACCTGCTGAAGAGAATACTTCTGCAGGATCTGTACCTAATTTAACATCCTTTGATTTTGGATCAATTAATTTATAGATCGAAATTTGATCTAGACCTAAATCTTGTACAAAAAGTTCATTGCCTTTTTTTGAGAAGAACGCAGAATGTACATGAGGACCTTCTTGTCTAGCTTTGTCAACGCCTTTACCTTCATGTTGAACAAAATCTTTTAGATTACCGATAACACCATTGGGTTCTAATCCATAAAGTACAAAAGAGCCACCACTATAATTAGAAGCTGTGATCAGGTTTTTATAAGGACTCACAGAAACATGACAGGGCGCATCTCCTTTTGTAGGAACTGTATTTAAGATCGTAAATTTACCTTTGTTATAAGAATATGCAGTTAAACTTCCTTTATTATTTCCCTGCTCACTAACAGCATATAAAATATTATCCTTTCGAGCTAGAAATGAGGGATCCACTAATGGAGTGGTTGATACTAGCGCTATTTCACCCGTTTTTACATTAAAATCAAATGCATAGATTCCTTTACTTTCGGTGTTAGAGGTATAAGTACCTACAAACATGGAAATGTTTTGCGACCAACCAAAAAAAGGAAAACAGGTCAAAATAAAAAGTATAATTTTTTTCATGATTTCAAAATTAAAATTTTGTGGGAAAATGTAGTGTTAAATTTGGTTAAAACTACTTTTACTACCTTGTAAATACTTATTTTAGCTGTTCCAGAGCCGTTCAATATGTTAATATTCATAATAAGCATATAAACGGGATAAGACCTCGGAAATAATATTCAAATAAAATTAAGAATAATTAATATATTCTAATAATTTTGTGCAAGCTTTCAGAACTTTAAGTTTGAACAGTTATATTTTTAAAAAGCATTTAAATTACATTCCACGAATGAAACCATCATGGGCTTACAATAGCTTACAAACCGCGAGTAGTAACCAGCTCATGATAGCTTCATCACCATTAAAAGACATATTATTCTAATGAAAAAAAACTTATATACGTTGCTATTATTGGTATTTGTGACAGCACAAACAGTATTTGCTCAAAAACAAGTAATCGATCGAGTAGTTGCGACAGTAGGATCTGGTATTATTTTACAATCAGATGTTGATATGCAGTATGCACAATATCTTTCAGGAGGTAATAAACCAAATGCAGATTTCAAATGTGAAATGTTGCAACAGTTGTTAACACAGAAATTACTTTCTCAACAAGCGGTAATTGACTCCATCGAAGTGGGCGAAACTGAAGTTGATGATAACCTAAACAGCCGACTACGCTATATGTCTCAACAAGCAGGTGGTCAAGAAAGATTAGAAAAATTCTTAAACAGATCTCTGTTGCAATACAAAGAAGATATGCGTCCTAGTATATATGAGCAATTGAAAGCAAATAAAATGCGTCAGAATATTGTTCAAAAAGTGGACGTTACACCTATTGAGGTAAAACGCTATTTTGAAGGACTAAATACCGATAGTCTACCTTATTTTAATACAGAAGTAGAAATTGGTGAAATTGTTATGTTCCCCAAACTAACTGTTGAAGAGAAAGCTGAGTTTAAAGCAAAAGCAGAGGGACTTCGCAAACAGGTTACAGATGGTTCTGATTTTGGTACAGTTGCACGTTTATATTCTGAAGATGGATCTGCTCCTTACGGTGGTGATTTAGGTTTTAATACACGTGATAACTGGGTTAAGGAATTTGCTGCAATGGCTTTTAAATTAAAAGCGGGTGATGTTTCTCCTGTTTTTGAAACAAAGTATGGCTTCCACTTTTTACAAGTATTAGAAAGACGTGGAGAAGAGGTGCATGTTAGGCATATTTTGATTAAATTTAAACCAACAGCTGCTAGTATTGAGCGTACCCAAGCAAAGATGGATAGCATCTACAACTTAGTGACAACAGGGAAATTGGATTTTTATCATGCAGCAACAACTAACTCTGACAGTGAAGAATCTAAATTCAATGGGGGAATGGTCCTTAACCAAGAAGGGGAAAGCCGTTCAACATTAATACCTGTAGATAAATTAGAAGCTTCTGTATTTCAAGCTATAGATCCATTAAAACCTGGAGAATATTCTAAACCGGCACAATTTACAGATCGTACAGGTGAAATTGGTCTACGATTCAATTATTTAAAATCACGTATTGCTCCTCATAAAGCAAACTTAGATGAGGATTTTGTAAAAATCAAAGAAGCTGCACGTCAAGATAAAGTAAACCGCAAATTGAATACCTGGTTTGAATCTAAGAGAGAGAACACATATATCAATATTGCCGATGACTTTAAAGACTGTAATGAACTTAAAGTTTGGATCTCTAAAAAATAGTTGATCGGATAAGATAAAATAGAAAGGGCTTCAAAATTAATTTTGAAGCCCTTTCTATTTTATAAATAATGTGAAAAAATATTATCTTTCAAACATCATTTCTACAAGTATATTCCAATTTGCTTTCGATACATCATCCTTAGCGAGTTCACTCAACTTCCAAATACGGATATAATTGTATTTAACGACCTTATCCTTAATATTGACAGTTGCAGTACCGAATGAATATGCATATTCACCGCTATATGCTCTACCTACTTTTTCAGGAGTAGTTAGAATATTAATACGGGATTTCTTTAAATATGCTAATATTTCTTTTTTACCCTCTATCGGTTGTATCCAAGGAAAAAGAAATCTTGCATCTTCATTCAAAAACTCTTTATAACCCGCCTGATTATCAGCCTTAAGAACCGTTGACAAAAGCTTATCGGTTTCAAAAACAATCTCTTTACGTTGATCTAAACGTACCTGAGAACGGTGCTTCAAATACCAAGCTTCACTAGGTTCATAAAACTCCAGTTCAGAATTTTCCTTATTGCCAAAATTTTCGACTTCAGCACGAATATCCACCAGCCACTTACCTTTTTTATTTCTTTTCCAAACCGTTAAGTACTGTCCAAAACGCTTTCTCGCTCCTACTTTCTGAAATTCCATAGGACCAGTAGTAACGCCAAATTCTTGACTTTTCGAAACCATAGCTAGCGCTGGTTCCCAAGTTAGTACATCGGGTATATTCGGCCTGTTATTAAGATAATCTAAAGCATTGACCTCGGAAGGAACAAAAAATTTAGACTCTTTATCGACAATCGACAGAAAAGCCTGATGCGGAGTAGTTGTCTTAGAAATCAATGCAGCCTCTTTGTCGGCATTGATTAAACTACCTACTTTATCGGGAATCTGAGCAAACACTTGTGCTGAAAAGGCACTCATGAAAACTATTGCCGACATTTTATTCCATATATTCATGTAATGTCTTTATTTTAATTGGACACTAACTATCAAATCTTATTCCAAAGCGTTCCATCTTTGCTATCTTTTAATTGAATACCGATAGCATTAAGTTCCTCACGAATACGATCAGATGTAGCAAAATCTTTATTTTGCTTAGCTCCGTCACGTAATTTAATCACAATAGCCATAATTTCATCCACATTATCATTGCTCGATAATTGATCATCTTGTAAGCCTAGAATATCAAAAACAAAATGTTGTACAAATGCTCTTAACTCTTCTAGATCAGCAATGCTGATAGTGGCTTTTCCATCGTAAATAGAATTAATCGAACGAACGACTTCAAACAATTCTGCAATTAAGATAGGACTATTGAAATCATCATCCATAGCAGCATAACATTTCGCCCGTAAATCAGCTACATCAACAGCAGACTTACCTTTTGAAGGTTTCAGCTTATCCAATAGATTAACGGCTGTCATAAGACGTTTGAACCCTTTATCTGCAGCATCAAGTGCCTCATTCGAGAAATCCAATGTGCTTCTATAATGTGCTTGTAACATAAAGAAACGAACAGCCATAGGTGAATATCCACGTTCTAACAGAGGGTGATCACCGGTAAACAGCTGATGAGGTAAAAAGCCATTTCCTGAAGATTTAGACATACGTGCTCCATTTACCGTCAACATATTGGTATGCATCCAGTATTTGGCAGGTGCAGTATGATTACATGCTTCAGACTGGGCTATTTCGTTGGTATGGTGTGTTGCGGCTAAATCCATACCTCCACCATGAATATCAAACTGATCGCCTAAATATTTACGGCTCATCGCCGAACATTCAATATGCCAACCTGGAAATCCCACACTCCAAGGTGAAGGCCAGCGCATAATATGTTCCGGCTTAGCTTTGATCCATAATGCAAAATCCAGACGGCCATGTTTTTCATCTTGGCCACCAAGCTCACGTGTATTATTCAACATATCTTCCAGCTTACGATTAGTCAGAATAGTATAATCGTAATCTTTCACATATTTCTCTACATCAAAATATACAGTCCCATCTACCTCATAAGCATAGCCATTAGCAATGATCTTTTGGACCATTTCAATCTGCTCAGAAATATGTCCTGTAGCGGTCGGTTCTATACTTGGAGGTAAAGTATTAAAAAGACGAAGCACATCGTGGAAACCAAGAGTATATTTTTGAACAATCTCCATCGGTTCCAATTGCTCCAATTTTGCCTTTTTAGCAAACTTATCATCACCTTCATCATTATCCCCTTCCAAATGGCCTGCATCGGTAATATTACGGACATAACGGACTTTAAATCCGAGATGTTTTAAATAACGAAATATCAAATCAAATGAAACAAAAGTCCGACAATTTCCTAAGTGAACATCACTGTATACGGTAGGCCCACAAACATACATCCCTACTAAAGAGGGATGTAATGGTTGGAATTTTTCTTTCTTACGTGTTAACGTATTGTATAAATGAAGATTGTTTTCCATGTCTAGAAAATAGCTGTTTCTATTTTTGTCTAAAATATATTTGAATTGGAACACCTTCAAAATCGAAGTGCTCACGTAATTTATTTTCGATATAACGTTTGTACGGATCTTTTACATACTGTGGTAAGTTACAGAAGAATGCAAACATAGGTGTACGTCCTGGTAATTGCGTTACGTATTTTACCTTGATATATTTACCCTTTAAAGCTGGTGGCGGATAATTTTCAATCACCTGCAGCATCACTTCGTTTAATTTTGAAGTAGGTATTTTTTTCGTTTTATTCTCATAAACTTTTGCTGCTACTTCTAGCGCCTTGAAAATACGTTGTTTTTCAGTAACCGAAGTAAAGACAATAGGTATATCTGTAAAAGGAGCAATTTTTTCTTTGATTCGAGCTTCAAACTCTTTCATCGTTTTATTGTCTTTATCAATGGTATCCCATTTATTGACAATGATCACAATACCTTTTCTATTTTTTTCTGCCAAATGGAAAATATTGATATCCTGTGCTTCAATTCCATCATTTGCATCTAACATTAAAAGGACAACATCAGAATCCTCTAATGCCTTGATTGTACGCATAACAGAGTAAAACTCAATATCTTCGTTCACCTTAGATTTACGTCTCAAACCTGCAGTATCAATCAATAAGAACTCATGTCCAAATTGCTTATAATGAATACGAATCGAATCGCGTGTCGTACCTGCAACAGGTGTTACAATATTACGATCAACACCTAACAAAGCATTTGTTAAAGAAGATTTACCTACGTTGGGACGACCTACGATTGTATATTTCGGTAATGTGGTATCATCTTCCTCTTCGTCTTCAAAAGTTGAAACTACAGCATCCAATAATTCCCCTGTTCCAGACCCTGTAGCAGAAGAAACATTATAAATTTCACCTAAACCAAAAGCATAAAACTCTGCAGAGTCATGGTGTAATTTAGCATGGTCAACTTTATTTGCAGCAACATATACCGGTTTAGAGCTTCTTCTCAAAAGATCTGCGATCTCATCATCTAAATCCGTAATACCTGTTGTTACATCAACCATAAAAATGATCGCAGATGCTTCTTCTATTGCGATATGAACCTGGTCACGAATTGCTTCTTCAAAAACATCATCCGATCCATGTACAAACCCACCAGTATCAATTACTGTAAACTTTTTTCCAATCCATTCTGCCGTTTCATAGTGACGGTCGCGCGTCACTCCACTAAAGTCATCAACAATAGCTTTTCTACTCTCCGTCAGACGATTAAAAAGCGTGGATTTCCCAACATTTGGACGACCTACAATTGCAACAATATTTGCCATATTTTTACTATATATTATTCTCGTTACCTCACGGCAACTTATTTAAATACAATTTAACTCAGTGGGCAAAGTTACATAATATACCTGGTATTTTTGAAAATCAATCTAATCTTATCGTAAACAATAAGATTTTTATTATCATATTTTACAACTGAGCTAAAGACTATCAAACAAACTTGCTATCAGGATCATAATGTGAATTTTCAATTACTTATATTTTTCATCTCCAAAACCTACAGCACTAATTTAAGTGAAAACCGTATCGAAAAATCAATATAATTGGTTTTTTAAAACTTTAAATCTACATATATATTCACCTGATATTTTATTCAATCAATTGAGTAAATTTTAATTCTAACTCTAAAGTTAGAATTAAAATTAATCGTACTTTTTAAGTTTAAAATTTGATACTCCCTAATTTGTTTCACCCCTTAATATTTACTATGCGACATCGTTAGCATAACATTAATTACTATTATACCAAGGTATATTCTGTTGCTTTTGGCATTTAGTAAATATTAACCTTATAGAAAATCCTTTGTTGGATAGCAACAAAAATAAAGGAAAATTTAAAAACAAAATTTTATTTTCCTATATTAGAGATAATTATAAATAATTAAATATTATGAATTTAAAAAATCTTTTTAAAGCAACTGCCCTATTAATTTTAATATTTGGGTGTATTAACAATCATTCTTTTGCACATAAAAAACCTGTTAAAAAGTACGAAAATTCTTCTATAAGTATTAAATCAACAGAAAATTCAACTAGTTTCACATTGTTTCAAAATATAAACACTTATACTAATGAAATTGGCAACACTACTATTACAGGTGAAATATTTTGTCCTCAACAAGCCATTTACACATTTGGCTTTGGTTATATGGGTAATGGGGGTTCGTATGTAGTATCGTTACCAAACGGGAACCAAGATTTAAGATTGAATAATGGAAAAGCACAGAGAACTGTCACTATTCCACTAGCAGCTGGTGTCAATGAATTTTCTGTCGATTTACTATTTTCAGGATCAAATCAACATGGCGAAGCGCGTCTAACAGTTGAAAAAATCAATGGAAATGCAGCTGGTAGTGAAGCTGGGTATATTGATTTAGTTGCACAAGGACAAAGTAACTTGATTGAGCCAGGAGGCGGAAGTACTTATCATTGGATATGCACTTCCTGCTATGCGTTAAACTCTACAGGTACTAGTATCTGTATTGACTGTGGAAAAAAACGATAGCATTAGCACACATGACATACAAATACTTTAAATCAATGTTGATGTAAAAGATGTAATTAAAAATAAATTTCCAGATTTGTTTTTTTAAAATAAAAAAGGCTTTGCGATTTTAGACATGCCCCAAAAAGTTAGACACTTATTTGGGGCATTTTTATGAGCAAAAAACAGAAATATGATTTCGAGTTTAAGTTACGCTTAGTAACTATTATTCTATAAGGTAAAGATAGCATTTG
>Ga0160467_100381_pt1 | contig 45731 bp, 32 predicted proteins | sample HID1972I_E11MG_FD_108221 | JGI IMG/M metagenome (GOLD analysis project Ga0160467, IMG submission 108221) | Enriched pill bug-associated microbial communities from UW Madison campus, WI, USA - HID1972I_E11 MG | ecosystem: Host-associated > Arthropoda: Insects > Digestive system > Unclassified ... | reverse complement strand
TTGAACAACCTTATAATTCGTGTTCAAAAGTCCAACTTTCAGCACCAAGAAGGTTGAATAAAGCTAGGGGATGAGGAGCGCAGCGTACGTAGTTGGTACGTGAGCACCGAAGACCCCGCTGAATTCAAGATTCGATGTCGAATAAACCTTCCGTATTACTTCGTGATCAAAGATGGAGCTTTTGAACAACCTTATAATTCGTGTTCAAAAGTCCAACTTTCAGCACCAAGAAGGTTGAATAAAGCTAGGGGATGAGGAGCGCAGCGTACGTAGTTGGTACGTGAGCACCGGAAGACCCGGCTGAATTCAAGATTCGATGTCGAATAAACCTTCCGTATTACTTCGTGATCAAAGTTGGACCTTTTGAACAACCTTTCATTACGTCCACACAAAAAAGACCTTTACCTATAACAAAATAGGCAAAGGTCTTGCTAACAACGATCTTGTCGCTGCCAATAAAGCCGGAGCTTTCACTCGTAATGACGACTTTATTGCTAGAGCTACTCCCCTTTGGAGGTATTTTCATATAAACGTTTTGCTTGTGACTGTCTATACGTGTCCGCCTAACGATTGGTTTCAATTTTCCGAAAAAAAGTTTATGCTTAATTTTATGAAGGAGAGGAACAATTATGACTAGCAATATTTCAAAAATTAATGAGCTGAATGAAAAGCAATTACACTCGATAGCAAACATGGATGTTGGCAGAGCTGCTGTATTATTTACAACACCATTATGTGGAACATGTAAAGTCGCATTAACAATGCTTAAGATCGTTGCAGAGACAGGTGTACCTTACCGTCTGTATCGTGCAAATATTAACTTCACCCCGTATTTTCGCGAGCATTGGCAAATTAAAAGCATCCCTGCTCTCGTTCTTCTTGAACACGGACAGCTCGTCGATACAGTGTATGCGATCCATTCCGTTTCATCGTTATATGAGCGACTCACATAAAAAAGTCCCTTAGAAGTCAGTAAAACCGACTTCCAAGGGACTTCTTACATTGTCGCTATCGTTATAGCACCTAGCATATCTAGTAGCAATTGCTATACTTAAGCCTATAGTCTTTCAATTGTATAGCCGCGTTGCTCTAGCATTTCTAGAACGCTATCTTCGCCTGCAAAGTGCAAAGCACCTGCAATTACGAAATATGTGTTGTATGTTCCTTCAGATAAATACTGCTCAATTTTATCTGTCATACCAACATTGCGTTTTGTTAGCATACCTTCGTAATATTCAAGGTTAGAAACTTTCATGCCATTAGCGATTTCATCCATAGATTCAAGATCGCCTTCTGCCCAAATCTTTAATAGGTAGTCTGTGCTGGAATCGGATACGTCGATACCTTGGCTAGCATATTCATAAAGCGTAAGCGTCTCAAGCAAAAGCTCCTCTTGTACTTCAGGTGAGAAGCCAGCAAGCATACCATACTGAATCATATAGCTTTCAAGCTCACCAGTAGGCAGCTTCTCTTCTTGTGCAAGCATAAGGAAATGAAGGTCTACGCCAAGCCCAGCATCTGCGCCACTTGTATCAGCTAGTGAAGAAAGCATTGTATTGACAAACCAAACTTGGTATGTCTCAAATTCTTTCAAATCTTCGCCTTCAATACCAATTTCCTTCGCAAGAGAAATTACAGCTTCATATACCTCAGGAGACAAATGATCCTTTAGCGTAGTACCATCTTGGTATGTTAACAGCTTTTCGATCTCAGCTACTTCAGCTTCAGACGGTTGACGAGTAATATCAACCTCTGTTACTACGATTTCAGATTGCTCGTAGGCTTCATAGATTTCATCACGCAGTGGATACATAGAAACATCACCAACATGAATAGAACCAAGCATATAAACTGTTTTATCGCCCTTCGTTACTTTCCACATATAGCCTTCAGGAGCGACATGCTCTACATCTTCGATCGGTCCAAAATCATCTTCTACATATACGGTTTGCGTAGCTGCATCCCATCTTGTAGTCGTAACGGTTACCGGCTCTAGCTCGCGAATCGGTGCATAATATGTATGATTGCGATAAATAAGATCAAGATTTTCGATTACAACTTCATTTTCTTCGGTAACTTGTAAAGTATCTAAATGAATAATAGATTCATAGTCATACCAGTCAAGAATAATTTGCTTTTGAGAGCCTTTATAGCGAACCTCATATTCAAGCTCCTCTAAAAAGCTTCTTAGAGGTACGTAGGTTTTTCCTTTTTCAACAAAAGCCGGCTCAGTTAAAGCCAATTTTTCACCGTTATAAAATACGGAGATGCCACTTGCTTGCGCTTGCGTAGGTAGTGCAAAAGCAAATACGAGCAAAAGCGCCATAAAACTAGTTAACCACTTCTTCAAATCTTTCAGCCTCCTAAAAAGTCATGATTAAACTAGTATATCACTTCTGCCCATATATTACCATGTGAAGTTTTATTGAAGTTTATTTTAATCTTGTAAAATAGATGCCAGCAGTTTGAAAGATTTCAATCTTGCTTCATGATCGAATATGTAAGCTGTAGCCATAATCTCATCAACATCTGTTGCTTCAATAAGCTTTTGTAATTGCTCGCGAACGGTTTGCTTGCTACCAATGATCGAAGAGCCCACCTGCTGCTCAACCATAAACTTCTCCTGCTCGCTCCATATTTCATCCATATTGTGAACAGGAGGTTGAAGCGGAGTACGCTTATTACGTATAAATCCCAAAAACATTTGATGCATAGAAGTCGCCAAGTATTGAGCCTCTTCATCTGTATCAGCTGCAATAACATTAACAGCAACCATGCTATAAGATTGTTCATATTGACTAGAAGGCTTAAAGGACTGCTTGTACAGCTTCAATGCAGGCACAATATATGTTGGTGAAAAATGACCTGCAAAAGCAAATGGCAATCCTTTCTCTGCGGCAAGTGCAGCACTAAAATCACTGGAACCTAATAGCCATATCGGTACATCTGCACCTTCTCCAGGAATTGCTCGTATCGAATGCTGTACATGCTTGGCTGGATGCATAAAGCTTTGAAGCTCCTCTAGCTGCTCTGGAAAATTCGCTCCATTCGTATGACGCTCACCTCGCAGTGCTTTCGCAGTAATCGGGTCCGTCCCAGGAGCCCGTCCTAAGCCTAGATCGATTCTTCCGGGATGCAAAGCATCTAAAGTTCCGAACTGCTCTGCAATAGCAAGCGGCGCATGATTAGGAAGCATAACACCACCAGAACCAACACGGATACTTTGTGTCTGTGATGCAACATGCGCAATGACGACAGAAGTTGCTGAGCTCGCAATATTCGGTGCATTATGATGCTCAGCAAGCCAAAACCTTGTATATCCATGCTCTTCAGCCATCTGTGCAAGCTTAACAGTCCGCTGCAGTGCATCTGATACTCCTCCGCCTTGTATAATTGGTGCTACATCTAATATAGAAAATGGAATTTTCTTCATTGTTAATATAACCTCCTTAAACTTTCTACTTCCTTAGGTCATTCAAAAGTCTACCCATGATCACGAATTAGCCACTGCTAGACTTTTTAACTTACAATTCTATAGTACCAATTGTACCTGCTAGAAGCAAAATTCACCTTGAAAAGGTATACTATATAGATACGAACCTATGAACGGGAGGACGTTACATTGAAAGAACCGAACAAAGCGATGCAACTGCTTCAAATTTTCGAGCAGTCAGCTAAGCTTGGACAGAACCGTATCCCTTTGCAATTTTCATATTTATGTTTACTGCAGCAGGAGCAGGACGGTTCTTATACGATAGCGCTCGAACTAGCTGCAGGAACCAAAAAACTTCATATTGTTACACAACCATATCGATTTCTTGATGCTGTGCTTCATCAAAAACCATATGCTCTGTCACGCAGCTTTCACTATGAGCCTGAGCTTTATTCAATCGATAGCTCGTCTCTTCGCATTTGCCAGTTGCTTTGGCAGCAGCTGCAGTATTTTAATGAGCATGGAGCAGCAAAAATGAAGCTGATTCCTTTACAAGGCAGCCTATGGCAGCGTATTGAACCATTACTGCTACAGGAGCAGCGCGTACAGTTGCAGTATTATTTGGATAGCTTGCCTCTTGATGAACAATTGCAAACTTTTAATGCTCTGCAATTCTCATCAGATAAATTACCTATTACGCTATCCATCGTACATGCGGATCCATATTACTGTTTAAATGGAGAAAATCTAGAGCAGCTATTGCTGCTACCTAACTATGAGCTTGCTTGCTTGCACGGTAAACTATACCGTTTAACATGGGAACAAAGTAACCAGCTGCTCCAGCTGTCGAATCTACTAAAGGAAGAGGCTGGGCAGCTGCTTTTAGAGCATGATGCACTTAGCCAGTTTCTCGATCAAGCTTTGCCACAGCTGCAAAAAGTTGTTTCGATTCATATTGCTGATGACATTGCCCAAAAAATGACGACAACACCTTTGCAGGCCGCTATTTATTTGGACCGGATTCGTGATCGACTGTTTATTGGCGTTGAGTTTCATTACGGAAGTTTATCTATTCAACCATTTCAATCTCCTAGCGCTTCGTCTCATCATGACTTCATCATTCTGCGTGAACGTGAAAAGGAAGAAGCGATATTAAAGCTATTGTTTGAATTGCCAGGATTGCAGACAGAAGGCGGGATTATCGTTGAAGGTGATGACGATGAATATACATTTTTCCGGATGATTCTGCCTCAATTAAAGCTGCTCGCTCATATCCATGCAACGACAGCTGTTAAGCTTCGTTATGTTACGGAGCAGGTGTACCCTCAGCTTAAGCTTACATGGGAGGAAAAAAGTAACTGGCTTAAGTATTCATTTTCCATGAAGGGCATTAGTGATCAGGAGCTTAAGCAGCTGCTGGCAGCACTTGTGCAAAAGCAAAAATATTATCGCCTTTCACAAGGTACACTTTTATCATTAGAGAATCCGCAATACGAAGCACTGCTGCGGATGATGAAGGAGCTGGGCTTAACCCATCCTGGCGTCTATGATGAACGTATCCCGCTTCAGCGCGCAATTCCAGCGATGCTAGCAATGGATCATACGGAAAGCATCATGCTATCACGCAGCTTGCGACAGTTTTTGAACAGTATTAGAAATCCTGATCAACTTAATGTACCACTCCCAGCCTGCATTACAGCTCAGCCGCGCGACTATCAGCTGGATGGTTATCAATGGATGAGTAATCTAGCACAATACCAGCTCGGAGGAATATTAGCTGATGAGATGGGACTCGGGAAAACACTGCAAGCCATTATGTTTATGGCAAGCCAATACGAGCAAAGCAATTCGGTCGTTAACAAGCAGCTAGTCATTACACCTGCCTCGCTGCTTTACAACTGGGAACATGAGCTGCAGCAGTTCGCACCGGAGTTACAAGCAACTGTACTGGAAGCAAGCCAGTTTGGCAGCAAAAAGCTAAATGAAGCATGTGAGCAGGCGCATATATGGATCGTTTCATATCAAACACTTCGAATGAAGCTGGATTTCTTCACCAGCCACAGCTTTCACACAATCATATGTGACGAAGCACAAGCATTTAAAAATGATTACACGAAGACTGCCGCTGCGTTAAGAAAGCTACGTACCATCCATCGTTATGCACTGACCGGGACACCAATCGAGAATCGCCTGGAAGAGCTGCTGTCCATTCTAAGCTTTGTCAATCCCGAGCTATTCGCTGATAAACAAAAGTGGCTTGATCTGCCACGAACAAAGCTAAAGCAGGCAGTCGCACCGTTCATGTTGCGCAGAACAAAAAAAGAAGTTTTGCAAGAGCTGCCGCCAAAGGTAGAGTCCACTTACAGTTCACCGTTAACGATGGAGCAAAAAAAGCTTTACTTAGCTTACTTGGCCAAGCTGCAGGAGGATTCCTTAAAGCATCTTGACCCTAAAAAAAGAGGTCAACGGCGAATAAAAATACTTGCTGGAATCACCAGACTTCGCCAAATATGCTGTCATCCTGCATTGTTTATTGAAGGCTATGATGGAGATTCAGCTAAACTGCAGCAGCTGTTGCAGCTTGTAGAAGAAGGCTGTGCCATCGGTAAGCGAATTCTTATCTTCTCCCAATTCACTTCTATGCTTCGTATCATATCGACTGAATTGGAAGTGAGAGGATACCGTCACTTCTATCTAGATGGCAGCACCCCACCGAAGGAGAGAATTCAATATGTCGATGCGTTTAATCAAGGCGAACGCGAGCTTTTTCTACTTTCATTAAAGGCTGGTGGAACTGGGCTCAACTTAACAGGGGCAGATACTGTGATCTTATATGACTTATGGTGGAATCCAGCAGTCGAGCAGCAAGCAGGCGACCGTGTTCACCGTATCGGTCAACAGCAGCCTGTGCACATCATTAGATTGGTTGCGGAAGGCACGCTTGAAGATAAGATGATACAGCTTCAGGAACGAAAGCAGCAGCTGATCAGCGACATACTAGAGCAGGAAACATTAAGCTCAAGCACATTGTCCGAGGATGATCTGCTGATGCTGCTGCAGCATCAGTCTTTAGCAGAAGACTAATGAACATTAGCAATAAAAAGCGTCGCCTTATGCTGTTTTGCACAGCGGTATAAGGCGACGCTTTTTGTATATTAAGTGCTAATCGAGCAAGCCTTCCTCATACAAACTAACGAAGGCATCGACGATATCAGAATCAAACTGCTTGGTCTTCTGTTCAATAAGAAGCTCAATAGCCAATTTAGGACTCCATTTTTCCTTATAAGGTCGCTTCGAAGTCAATGCATCGTACACATCCACGACACTAACGATTCGCGCTTCAAGCGGAATCGCATCCTGCTTAAGCTTCATCGGGTAACCCGTGCCATCCCATCGTTCATGATGATGCAGAATAATGTTTTTAGCGACTGCGAATTCATGTTCAAACAATTCATCGCTTAGCTCTCCGTTGATTTTGTCTAGAATATCCACCCCAATATGAGGATGCATCTCGATAATCTTTCGTTCATATGGAGCCAATGTCCCTGGCTTATACAGTATTCCTTCTGGAATCGCAGATTTCCCGATATCGTGGAGGATGCTGCCATTGACGATTTGTGACATATAGGTTGGAAAAAGCTTACGATCATATCTTTCATTGTAGCGAGCTACTAATAGCTCCGTAAGATGCTGTACCCGAATCAGATGATTCTCTATTCCTGGATCGCGAATTTCACATGAGATCGCAAGCACCTTTAGCAATGAGCCTTGAAGATTGCCTACGCGCTGCTCATCTAAATAATAGCCTCTTTGCAGCTCCTCCAGCTCACGGAAAACACCGACATAATACGTTTGCCCTTCCACTTTGTAAGGTGTGATCGTAATCGAGGAATGCCACAATTCACCACTTCGCTTACGATTCGTGAATACGCCTGACCAAGGCTTAGTATTGCTTAACGTTTTATGCATTTGCTGATAGGTTTCCATTGGAGTAAGCCTTGTCCGCAATATCCCTGCTTTTCTTCCCGTTACCTCCCAGGCAGAGTAACCCGTTAATCGTTCATACGTTTCGTTAACTAAACAAATATGATGCTTCGCATCCGTTATAATAACTGCATCTGATAAACGCAATATTTGTTCGAAATAAGGCATTAATTTTTCATTTGTATTGTCCATCTAGTTCACACTCACAGTTGATTCAATATCATATGTATTTAAACTATAATAATAAGTCTTTAAGCTCTTTATAATCTTTCACATCACCTTGCAATCGAATACCACTTTCTTGCTGTTGAGCGCGATGATTAAACCATATCATGCTCCAGCCAGCATTCGTAGCACCAATTACATCATTACGCCATGAATCTCCGATATACATGCAACGCTCTGCTGGAATACCGATTCTATCATTAATAAGGTGAAATATGTTAGGATCAGGCTTATCTATTCCGTACGAGCCAGACACAAAAATTCGGTTAAGTGGAATAATCTGATCTAGCCCCAATGCACGAACTTTTTTCCATTGATGAGCTTCCGCCCCATTAGTAAGCACGCCGACATCATAGCCATTCTCTTGTAGCTCGACAAGTAGCTCCCTCGCTCCTTCAAAGCACTCGATATCGAATTGGCATTCCAAATACGTCTGCTGTACTTGCTCAGCTTCCTGCTCTGTTAATAGAATCGAAAATTCCTGCAGCGCAAGCTGAAATCTTTTTCTGCGCATAATCTCAGTCGAAGCGCCCTCTTCCATCTGACCTGCACCACCAAATTCTAGCGAAAGTATATCACTATAGTATCGCATGCGATGATAAGCTTTCTCATAAGGGAATTCAGCAAGATGGTCCGTCCATTGACGAACAGCCTTACGAAACGGGATCAAATGGTCATACAACGTATCATCTACATCAAAAAACACAGCTTTTTTCATAATATTCTCCTAAAACGATAAGTAGCTCTATTGTATCATTAATCCAATAGTAGTGTTTGTATATTGTGTTAAGAAACGATGGCGCTCCTTGATTTCTATTTTGAAATGATCGATACTAATATTAGTTACGCTAGTACAAATGAAATGTGTTAACTAGAAAGTTGGTATTGTATGAACGCTAAATTAATGTGGATTCTATTCCTTCCTGTATTCTTGTTCTTTCTTGTTATGTTTTGGTTAGAAGTAGACCTATATTCGATCTTACCAGCAAGCGAAGGTGGAATGAGCTTTTGGATGGAGCTTAAGCATACCTGGTATCGCTCTGCATGGTTTTATGCATTGCTTTTAGTAAGCTGCTTTTTGCTTTTTGTTAGTTTTCAACACATTAAGAAAAACAAAAACGAAAATTAATCCGCTTCGTAACTTTCCTTAATAGTAAGACATATAAAAAAAGTTTGGCAGAAAAACGAATTGTTTTCTGCCAAACTTTTTTTGTTATTAGACCTTATTAGTCAATCTTTTGCTACTAATCTTAAGCATCAACAATTGTTGCTGATGAATGTACAACATGCTCATACATAGATTGAACAGTAATGGTACCAGACTGAGCTGAACGATATTGTGCGCTGCCGTCATAATTCATAAAGGTAACGGTATGCGACTTGCCCGGAATAAGATCAAAATAATTGTCTGACCACATTCCTTCATGCTCAGCAATAAGTACAACCTGCTTAGCGACAACATCACTCGTCAGTGTAACCGTTGTACCTTCTGCTGAATGCTCCTCTTTCATAGCAATCGTCGGCATCATCAGTTCAAGCTGCTGATGCTTAACGAAATAATGCTCATATCTAGCTTGTTCGCCATCTTCACCTAACCAAGAAACAACGAGTAGCGTCTCTTCTTTGCGATGATGATCCAGCAGCTCGGTAATCGATACATTCTCAATAAGCAGAGAAGTGTTAGATGGCGTCATTGCTTCCTTACTTGTAGACTTTAACAGCTTTCCTGCCGTATTGAACAGCTCCATCGTAAATACGCCTTTGCTAGTATTCAGCTTATCAGACACGATATATAGTTGAAGCTGGTCTTGTTCCTCTTGGGCAGAGATCAACAATGGTGCAAAGCTACGTTTCGCATAATAATGCAGCGCCTTCCAGCGTCCATAATAATCTATACCAGACCATGAAGCTACTGGCCAGCAATCGTTCATCTGCCAATACAACGAGCCCATGCAATACGGCATTTTTCTACGATGTGCTTCGATGGCCATTTTCATAGCATCTGCTTGCAGCACCTGACTCAGATATAAAAAGCTTTTAAAGTCGACTGGTTGCTTCATATAAATATCCATGTACTGTTTAATTAAGCGGTTGCCGTCACCATTTTTTTGATGTGCCTTCATCACTGTAGAACCAATATCTAATTCGTCTTCTTCTGCAAAGCTGCGAATCGTACGATACTCTGGGAAGGATTGGAAGCCATATTCACTCATAAAGCGTCCAAGCTTAATTTGATAGTTTTCGAACGGCTCAACATTGTGCCATACGCCCCAATAATGCATATCCCCTTCATTTGTATCTGGATTCGCATGCTGCTCCTTCGTACCGGACACTGAGACAATTGGAGAAGAAGGCCAGTATTCGATGCTCGCATGTAAATCAGTAACTACATCCGCTAATATTTCATGGAAGATTTTTTCGTAATCTCTCCATAATTTTTCACGCAGCTCAGCACTAAACTCTTTCTTCCAGCCCCAGCCAGCATCCTCATCATAATGAGCCCATGCAGAATCGATTTCATTGTTTCCGCACCATAGCACAATAGACGGATGATTACGAAGACGCGTTACATTATCAATCGCTTCCTGCTTCACATTTTGCAGGAAATGCTCATCTCCTGGATACATGCTGCATGCGAACATAAAATCTTGCCATACCATAATGCCGTATTCATCGCATAACTCATAGAACACATTCGGCTCATATACACCGCCGCCCCATACTCGCAACATATTCATATTCGCTTCAGCTGCTGCAAGCACCTCCGCACGATAACGTTCTTCGGTTACTTCAGTTATAAAGCTGTCATTAGGAATATGATTCGCTCCCTTAGCGAATACAGGTACGCCATTCAGCTCAAAGTAAAACGAAGCTCCTGTTCCTTCAGTATCACGATCGCGAACTAGCTTCACACTGCGCAGACCAGTTTTAACTTCTGCAAGCGACTCATAGCTTCGTCCCTCCTGCTCTGCAGCAACTTGTGCGTTAAAGATATACCGATGAGCTTCGCCTAGTCCTCTGCTCCACCAAAGTTTCGGCTTATCAATAATCATTGGCACTGCCAATTCATGTGATCCTTGCTGCAGTTCGGTATTAAGATTCCACTCCATGCTCTCCGTTGTAAGACGAAGTGTATGCTTGCCATTGATTGTCGAATCAATTTTGACACGTCCAACGATGTTAGCCTGCTCACTTGTAATATTCAGTTGATCAATATATACATCTCTAATCATTACCCCTGACCAACCAATCAGTTCAACTGGTCGCCAGATTCCACTCGTTACAAAGCGAGGACCCCAATCCCAGCCATAATGGTATGGAGCTTTTCGCGCAAAAATGCTAACGCAATCTTCACCAAGTCCTCCTAGCTCAGATTGATCGTTCGTCGCTGGCAAGCGATAGCCAAGTGCTTTCAGCTTCGGCAAATCTTCGTGAATCGGTGAACGAAACACAATTCTAAGCTCATTAGTACCTTCTACTAGCTTTCCTGTAACATCCGCACGCCAGATACGGAACATATTATCTGCTTCAACAATAAGCTGATCGTTCAGATACACGCTAGCATACGTATCAAGGCCGTGAAAATGCAGCTCTTGAACCTCTTCCTTCAGTAACGCCGTTGATGGTACGAAGCTGCTCTTATACTCCCAATCCAGCTTATCGATCCATTGCAGATCATGCTCATTCGTTCCGTAAAAAGGATTAGCTATGCGATCTTGCTTCAAAAGATCTGTATGCACACAGCCAGGCACCTGAGCAGGCAGCCAAGTTATATCCTTTGTTGATTTAAAGCTCCAAGAATCAATCATCATTGTATGGTTCATTGTTTCTCCTCCAGTTTACAATTACGACATTTATATTTATTAAGCTGACCTATTAATTAAAGCTCGGAAGATCCTCAAGCGTAATGACTCGTGGATGATTGTACACGTAATTCAAAAATTCTTTGCTGTTATGCTCGCCATCTAATGTAAAATGACCATTCCATGTAATAAACAATCCCCAATTTGCTCCATACGCCTCCATTGCATCTGGATCAGGAATCGAGCCGTTTTCCATCATCGCAATGTATTTGGTACCGCCAGTCAGCTCGACAAGCGCATCATATACACTAGATACTGGACTATGATCCCCTGCCACTGGATAACTGTCATAGCTAACGATATCTACAACATCATCCCCTGGATACCAAGCAGGGTCAACGGAATTCCATACCCATATCAAATTATGAAGCTGATGCTCATTTACAAACCGATCGTACATAATTCGATATAGTTCTTTTACTGCTTCTGGCCCACTAGCTCCCCACCAGAACCATCCACCTTCGGCTTCATGCAATGGTCGAAATAATACAGGTACATCATTCAGCTGCAAAATTTTAATTTGCTGTGCGATGACATCCATATCTGAAAGCAGCAACTCGTACTGCTCACTCGTTTTATCCTTCAACGCTTCAGCGAGATTAAATGTTACAGAGTCTGTGTAAAAACCTTTCCACCATTCCTTGCCCGGTTCATCGATTAGGCCCGTTGGTGCATTCCAATGCCATAGAAAAGATACAATACCACCTTGCTTATGCCATGATAAAGCGGCTTCGACTTCACTTGAACGTGAGCCATGAGCGGCTCTTGTAGGTGAATACTCAATAAAGTCAAATCCAACGATAGCTGGCCGCTTGCCAGTCATTTGCTCGATATCAATAATATGAGTGTACTGCTGCTGACCGCTTAGTAGTGATTGCCCAGCTTGCTCATTGAGATAATCCATCAAAGCTACTGCTTCTGGAGTCGCATTTGGGTTGCTCAGCTTTTCTGTAGTGGGCGCATAGGTCAGCTGACTTGCATCAAAGCGTTGCAGATCAACGTAATCGATATCGAAGTAACCCCAGCCTCTAGTGATCGTAATCTTACTTTCTCCCTGCTCTAGTAGAATACGCGTTGCTTTTACCTCTGTAAAGCTAGAGCTTTCTTTGAAGACGACCTTACCGAAGGGGCTATCGTTCACATACAGCTCAGCTTCCTTATAGCCGTTTGCAGCACGATAACCAACATACAGCGTGTACAAACCCGCTTCCTCTACTACAATAGGAATGTCTACATAATCTCCTTCATCTATAAACTCGCTGACATACCCTTCGCCTGAAAAGCCGGATGCAGACGTTGCTAAGGAAGTGCCTTCAATCAATCCAAGCTCAGCCTCGAATCTATGCTTTTCTGCGTTATTTACCGGCTGCTTACTCGTTGCTAGATTATCTTGTTCAGCATCAGCAGTTTCAACCTTCGTGTCTTCATCCTTCTCTACTTTAGAAACGGACTGTTGTTCGATGTCGGCAAGCTCGCTAGTAGCGGCCCCCAAATCAATACTTTCCTGCTCAAGCTGTTGCTTGGTGGCTGGTATTTGCTCCTCCTGCAATGCTTTTGTTACGACAACTAAGCATATTGTAACTACGATAATAATTAAAACAGCGACAGCGGTTCTGCGATCATCCTTCATCTCATTCATAGAATGACCCCCACCTTTCCTAATCGGAAAATAAGCTCACTTGAAGCCTGCCTTTCATGCTGCGACTTGACGACTCTCAGTTCAAATGTGTGCTGCTTAGCATCTAATTGATCTCCGCAATCGAACAAACGAAGCCAGCCATCAGCACCAACCCACTCCGGGCAATCGCGATTCGAATATGTCCATTCACCTTCGTCCAATCGATATACGAATTCTGCAGAACGATAGCCGTAATCAAATACTAGCAATAAGCCGCGCCCATAGAATGAGAATCGCAAGCTAGCGTCCAGCTGCGATGTCTCGAGCATTATATCTATCCATTCATAGTCATGCCATCTCTGCTCAACCCATTGCCCCTCTGTGCGTATGTCCGACATAGGCACGTCAGCGACATACTCCCAACAATGAGGATCAAGCGCCTTTGGCAGCGTCGGAAGATCACTTTGTAGCAACCTATGCTGCAAAGAACCTTCCGCTTGCTTTAATCTCCAAACCTCTGCGCTGTGCTCAGAGGGAAGCTGTTCAGGCTGCTTACATTGCATGGCTTCTGATTCATGCTTTTTATTTGCTCGATTCACAGCCTCAGGACCTTGCTCCTGTAATGAACGAGCCCACTCCACAGCTTCAGCATCATACTTTTTCATCGTATTGGATTCTTCCACAACTATAGGTTTGTGCAATTCACTCCGCAAATAGCTAATGACACAGTCCGCATAGATTCGGCTTCCTTGCTCTTGCGGATGCAGGCCATCTGGAAGCCATTGCCCCATCGAAAGCTTGCCCTCGGCAACCTGCTCCAGCCCATACTTCCCTACCCATATGGATGGAATATGATAGTGGCTAGCCAACTCCTCAAGCTCCGCAATCGATACAGGATAACGGCCGTGCTCCATCTCTTCCTTCATATCACCCGAAAAGGTATATACGAATACAAGCTCTGTAATTCCAGCTTTATACAGCTGGCGGATTACCCCCTCCTGCGTACGACGCCTGCGCTCGGAGGAGACATCTTTATCGTTGACCGCGTATTCGATGAACACAACGTCACATTTTCGCTCAATTATGTCCCGCTTTACGCGCAATGCAGCGAGATCGCTCCCAGTTGCTCCGATTGCTGCATTTTCAATACGAAAACGCACAATAGAGTAAGTCGACATTAGCCATTCACGCACATATTCCGGCCAATTGTGGCGAGGTCTGGCATCCGTAATCGATCCACCAAGAAAGCCAATCGTCACCACACCATTTTGAAGACATAGATTCCATTGCTTCAGCGGCCTCCTTGGTCGTATGATTGGCAATGTCATTGCTATTCTCCTTCTTCCATTCGTTTTAAATTAGGGAGCTGATCCCTTGTCAGCGAACGTGGATCACGATAAAACTCGATGATGGCTTGCTGCTCGGTGTAATCTCCGCAATACGTATATCGCTGACCACCATTCTCTATCGTAATCGATTGCAGTTCTTCGAGCTCTGAATGACTCGGTCCAACATGAGCTTTAACGTTATCTCCTTCACTCGCACTATGCACACTTTGCACTGCTTCCGCCGCAACAGCAGTCGCATCATGTCTCTTGCACACGAACTCTCCATACCATGTGCATTGCCATAGCCACATCGCGCCATCTCGCTGCATCTCATCCAGCGCAGGAATAACTCCATTTTCCGAAAGTGCTATAAGCTTCGGAGTTGACGTATATTGCTTTGCCTGCTCAAACCGTTCCAGCTGTGAGCTATAATCATGCCGTGGTGCGTAAATATCTTCGCCGATCATATCGACATACTCATCACCCGGATACCAATCCTTGTGCTGCCCGTTCCATACCCAGATCAAATGATTCAGCTGATGGACGTTAGTAAATCGATCATACATTAAGCGCCAAAGCTTAATACATGGCTCCGGTCCTTGCGCGCCCCACCAAAACCATCCACCGCTCGCTTCATGCAATGGACGCCACAGTACAGGGATATGAAGCTCCTGCAGCCGTTTCAACTGTTCTGCAATGGCATCCATATCACGGATGAGCAGCTGATACAGCTCATTCTCCTCATCCTTCATCGCCTCTGCTATATTAAACGTCGTTGCTTCAGTATAAAACCCTCGATCCCAGCTTCGCTCAGGTGGTATATCAACTAATCCGACAGGCGCATTCCAATGCCAGCAAAACGTAACAATCCCCCCATCGTTCCACCACTGGATTGCTTCCTCCACATCGTTGCATGTCGAGCCGCGTTCTACCCGTGACGGAGAATAGTTCATCATATCCAAGCCGTACACAGCAGGATACTTGCCAGTTAGCTTAACAAGCACATCAACTTCCGGTTGAGTTACAACACCAATTTGCTGACCTGTAAGCACATATTTACCGTAAATGCTGCACAAATAGTTCATTAATGAAACCGCCTCGGGCGTCGCATGCTTATTAATAAGCGTAGGCTCCACTGTATAGTTCATCATTACCTCTCCTAATCCGTGTATAGTAACTAGCCGACGATACCAGTACGTTCAATACTTTCTACAAAATAACGTTGAACAGCGATATACATTAATATAAGGGGTGCAATAGCGAGCAGAATACCGGTGTCAACAACCATCGCGACATGGTTCGGATCTGCTTTAAATCCAGAACTTGCCGAATACCCCATTAATACTGGGATAAATTGATTCGCCTGTGAAGACAGTGTAGCTACTTTTAGAGACATAAGCTCCATTCCACTCATAAACAACGTCGTGTAAAACGTGTCGTTATATTGCCAAACAAAGCAAAACAAAACGACCGTAATAATCGGAGGGATGGAATTCGGAAGCATAATTCTAAAAAACGTTTGTATACCTCCCGCACCGTCAATTAACGATGCCTCCTCAATCTCTTTAGGAAGCCCCTTGAAAAATTGTCTAAAAATATAAATGAATAGTCCTGCTTTTAGCCCAATAGCGGTAGCCGATGTAATAATCGACGGCCAGTACGTATTCATAAGATTGATGCCAGGCTTGCCTGAAAACATTTCAATAATGCCGAGAATGTCGAAATTTTTGAAATGCAAGTAATAAGGCAGCATTAACGTAGTGCTCGGTACCAATATTGTCATAACTACTAATGCAAACAGCAATTGATTGCCCGGGAAATTAAATCTAGCAAAGCCATATCCGGCAAGTGCACAGCTTGCAGCAGTAAGTAGCGTCGTTATTACGACAAAAAGCAGCGTTTTCCCCAGCATCGGGAAATAGTCGAGAATGCCCATTGCCAGATCAATATTTTCCCATGTGAAATTGGTAGGGATCATATAAATCGTTGGATTGTAAATGTCTACCTTATCTTTAAATGCTACCGATATTTTTTGCAAAATCGGATAGATGATAATAAATGATATGCCAATCACAAGCAGTGCACGAAACACAGCGTACGTAATATCAAAAAATCGTTGTATCGACTTTTGCTTGCGATAGTAGCTGTTATCCATATTGTTCACGCAGTCTCACCTTCTTTCTTTCGCACACGCTCAATTGTAATGAATTCGCTTCGATAGAACGAATCCAACAATGACGAGGATTAGCGCTACGATAATTGTGTATATCCAGCTCATTGCTGCACTTAAACCGAAGTTTTGTGTTTCGAATGCAACCGAGTAAATTAACGTCGTTACTGGACTGCTGGTAAAGGAATCGATAATCGTATAAATGATATTCGTCAAAATTAACGGGCTAACCATCGGAAATGTAATCTTCCAAAAGCACTCGTAGGAAGTTGCTCCTTCCATTTTTGCAACCTCATACATCGAGCTTGGTACAGCCTGCAAAGCTGCGAGAAATATAAGAATCTGTACGCCAGAGCTCGTAATAATGTCATAGATTCCGAGAATAGCCGACACGATATAATCTACGAATGAGCGTGGTATCCCGACATCCATCAGCATATAAACGATCGATGTAATGTTATAAGATGAAAGCTCGGCGCCCATCTCATCAAGATAAGAACCACTGCCAATAAGATTGATTAATCCAGCCTGCTCAGCGGAGGCTATCGCATTCGATGCAAGAATGACGGGCAGGAAAAAGATTGCACGCGCTAGTGTGCGGCCACGAAATTTCTGATTCAGCAAGGTCGCTGAAAAAAGACTGAAAAACAGGATCATCGGCACACTGATTAGCATCTGCGACACAGAGCTTGTAATGACGCGATTAAAATTGGCATCAACGAATAGCGCATCACGAAAGTTTTCAAAGCCAATCGGTTCTAATGAATAGCCAACAGGCTGAATAACAAGCTTCGTAAAACTAAACATTAAGGATTGAACAAGCGGTGTTAAGTATAAAAATAAAAATCCAATTAGCCATGGCGCGATAAATACAAATCCGAGCATCGATCGCTTCCGATGTAGAGACATTGAATTCCATTTCATCATTGATCACCGCCTATCCCATAATGTCTTGGTGCTACCATTCTGCCGTTTACATTAACTTCTTGATCACTGTAATTAACAACGATCGATATGCCATTGTCGTACTTAACTTCAACAACACCCGGCCCGTGAACTGTACGTTCTTTCATGCTCGCTCCACTAACTGTTGAAAGGACAGCATTCGCTTCCTTATACATAGCCGCTGCTTTTTCCAACCAGATCTCATAATGCGTGGAGAAGTATTCATCATACGCTGTGAATTTGAGCTCTGAGGAGTGATCATAACTCCAAACAAAGTGCGGGTATGCACCAAGCTCGATTGATTGCAACAGCTGCTGCTCAATATTTTGCTCATCCGATATATTGATTGCCTCTCCCGCGTACAGAATATATCCATGCAGCACCATTTGATAGAATGGAATGTTCTCATCTGTAATGCTGAAACTGCTGGATGTTATCGGCACATCAATCAGATGATCTGCATAAGCCCACGCATAAGCATGACCGCCGACGATGATCGTTTCGTTGCTTTCCGAAAGCTTCGCCAGTGATTGCTGCACAATTTGCTTAGCTGTATCACGATGAACAACTCTTGATACACGATAGTCCGCGCCAACAACGTCACCTAGATCTCGCAGCGATACACCCGATAAATCGTATTTGCTATCATAGGTCTCCATAAACTTTGCAACATAATGTGGAAGCTTGGCAGGAGACAACAAGTAATACGTACCCTTCAGCTGATCCATTCGATTAAGCGCACGATTGTAAGGGTACAGCTCGGCAACATCCCTCGTCACAAAGCGTGCAGCATCTGAAGATGGCGTAAAATTCGCATCATCATTATAAATGTATTGGAATGCTACATCTGGAAACAGCTTACCGCCCGATTCATCCAGCTTGCTAGCTAGCTGCTGCAAATCCTTTTTGTCCCCTAGCACTGAATCAATGCGAAGATTAACTGGTGTTTTATGTTTAATGCCGCGATCGAACCATCCAATATATCTCATATTGATTGCTTGAATGCCTTGCTCTGACAGCTGGTCAACAATGTCACCTGCTTGCTCGAACGTCGTTAAAGAATGCTCCTTTTTGTATGGCACCCCTAACAATGAAGTACGCTTGTCGTACGAGCCCAGCATATCTAGATAGAACGGAATTGCTTCCATCTGCTCTAATGCGTTCAACACACCTGCTGCTACAAGATGCTCTCGGTACACTTCAGCCATGCCGCTATAGCTAGCAGCTTCACCTGTAAGGAAGCTATAACGAATTTGCACATCCTCATTAAAACGCTCTTCGTTTAATATCTGAATTTCTTGATACTTCGTGCCTGTATACATTTCTAGCCAATCTTCACCACGAAGTGTAACAGAGGCATATACATTGTTATAGGAATTGCGATTGCCTGCAACGGAGCTTGTGACACTTCCATTGGCTTCACCTAAGATCATTTCTGCAAACCAAGCAGTATCACCGTTTTTCAAGCCAAACACCGGCATACGCGCACTTTCGCTTACCATTCCCCTAGTCCAGCGTGTATTGTTCGGGTCATCACCGTAAATACGCTGTACATATTGCTCTTCCTTCACCTTTCCATTGTTCAGATAAATGAGACTACCTGAACCGTCCGGTACAAGCATATACCCTTCCGCGTTCACCCCAGCTGCGCCAAAGTAAGGCAGCACATCGATACTGCGTAGTAAAAAGCTTGGCGTTTCTTGAATGGACGCCGCTGGAACTGTAACGATGAGGTCATCATCATCTAACCGATATTCAATAGCGATTGTAAACGTTGGTTTATCGACAGCTGCTCCTGAAGTAGCGCCTTGCTCTGCTGCATCAACAGCTAGATCCTCCTCGGTGTAGCCCGCTTCCTGAAATGCTGCAATCATCTTGTTCAACACAAGCTTTTTCTCAACCTGTGCATCCAGACGCTCCATTACACCTGGACGATCTTTTGACTCCATATATCGTGCCTTTACGTAATTCGCTGTTCCTTCAGGCAAGTTAGCAATGATTAATGTATCGAAGCGTTCCTTGCTTATATATTTGGGAAGGGCATCGACACCCATCGATACGTCTCCCAAAGTATAAGTAACTCGAAGCCCGTTCTCGATCGCTTCGGCTTGAAATTGCTCATTAGCTATACTTTTTTCATGGTTGGAAAACGTATAAAGATTCCCTTCAAGATCACGATACTGTACAACAAGTTGTGAGGACAGCATGCTTTGCTCATATTGCGATGCAATCGAATCATCCAAGCGGTCAATCGGATTGCTATACCATGTTTGACCACTAGCAAGCTCCGTAACCGCAACTTCAGTTGTTTCCTCATTGTAATGAAGCACCAGCTGATCATTCTGTGCAATGGCCTTCATCCCTGCTACTCTTGCTTGGTCTGGTACAGCAACGCTCTTCAGCTCGCTGCCAGACTCCAGCTCAGTTGAATGACTGAAAGCTGCGATATGGACAGCCGGAACTCCTCTATTCATCATCCAAACGATACCGATGATCAGTCCTATAGCAAGGAGAGCACCGAATATCATATACCATCTCTTTTTCATCGTTTGGCGCCCCCTTTCTACGTTCTGAACAGTAACTCTCGGTATATGTTATATATAAAATCATAGATTTGCTGAAGCATACTCAACACTAGTGCCCCTAGAAACACGATAATCCCCATTACAATAATGGTTAGCACCATCGTTACGATCGTTTTCGTCGCCGAGTATTGGTGAATGGTCATAATGCCTACAAAAAGCAGCCATACAAACCATAAGGAAGCAATCGATAGCATTAAGTAATAGAATGCCGTTTCCTCCTGTGCCATATAACGGCTAATGAATGTCATCGGAATATACACGATCACGATCGGTGTTAATGAATACGCTGTGACTTTTACAATTTCCGTAAACTTACCTTCTCCATCCATCAGCGTCGTAATCGACCAGTTCGCTACAACCCACAATATGAATGGAATGATGACGGTAACGATATCCATTAGACTATTGATCACGCGAGGATCGGTGTAGTTTACAAGAAAGCCTGCATACTGCTTTTGCAATATAAATGCGATAATGGTTAATGCGATAAGCAGATATGAAGCTCTTAAGCTGCCCTTATTATCATATTTCAAGTCCCAGAAGCTGCTGAATGGCTTAAAGATCACTTGAAAAGGAAAGTCAATTAGCTCCTGCTTCATAACGCTTGATCCCTCCCAGCAGAATACCTTGTCGTGCGACCTTGACGTTTACTGCGTATTTTACGCCATATCATAATGCCAATGATGATTACAGCCACAATAACGATGGTCGTCATAATCGTGCCAAATTGCTCCTTCATTTCTTCACGGCGGTAACGTTTAAAAGCTACCGAATATTGATCCCGCTCCATGCCTTGCTCGAAATAAAAAATTGCTTCTTCATTCCGCTTCGACATAACGAGTGAGCGTCCAATTCCGATATAAGCAATATCATAATTGCTGTTCAGATCAAGCACCTGCTCCCATACCGGTACTGCTTCTGCACTATAACCGTTATAATGCAATCGTGAAGCTTCCAGAACGAGTTCTCCGAACATCGTTGGCTTAAACACGTGAATATTCGCTTTCGCACGGTCAAGCACAAGCTGATTCACTCCGTCGTATTCCACAGCAACTGGTGTTTTGAATGTTCCATTCTGATTCGCCAGCATGCCGTATATGAATAATAAATTCCCTTCCGCATCGTACGTAAATACTTTACCTTGATTGCTATCCAGTCCGCTGTATATTCCGTCGCCCAAGTATTTAATATCAACAAAAATCGATGGTCCTACAGAAAGACGGAAGCGAATATCACCCTTTACATGAAAGTATCCATAACGCTTCAATACATCCTCGCCAGAAGGATTCAAGCGCTTAATCGGTGTTGGCGAATTCAGATCAATATTTGTCGAATAGACGAAGCCTTTTTGGTCGATATCGAGATTCGAGAACTCCGTAGGAATAAACAGTACCATCTGACTGCGCTGCTCCTTAGTGGAGAATAATCGCCATATAATTTCGTAATAATCACGTTTTACTTCATTCGTTCCGATATATCCTAGAAATTCACCATCGGTGTCGAATTGCATAATCCCTTCGAACACACCGCTAGCAACAACATACATTCGCTTTGCTGAGTCAACAGCAACCTTCGTCGGTGTGAACTTAAAGCCTGCAGCGATAATATCCGATTGCGGATTGTCGATAATGAGCTTTACAGCCCCGTCCTCATGAAGCACGATTAGCTTTCCAAGTCCGCTATCGGCAATGTATAGCGTATGATCCTCGTCTACAAACAATCCGCTTATCGTCCCAAAAGCACCCTGCCCATCGACAGATTCGATGACCCGGTTCATCGTCCAGTCTGGGTTAATAACGACAATTCGCTTATTGCCCGTATCGGCCACGTATAGTTTCCCATCAGTTCCGACGACCATATCATTTGGCTCCAAGAAAGGACCAATGCCTAGATCACTGCCGCTAACTGTTTTGCTCGGAACAAAGGCCGCTGGCGAAGCAACTGCTTCCTCCCAGTAGTTGTAGTTGTAAGCTTCATAGGGCGTGCTCGCATGTACTGCTTCCAGTAAAGTAGTAGTGAAGAGAACGGAGGCCAGTACTACTGCTGAAACAATCGTTTTGATCCTCATCGTACCCCTCCTACTCCTTCATCCCGGAGGATGCCATCGTTTCAATAATTCTGCTCTGCGAAAAGACGAATAGCGTAATCGGAACACTCATCAGTATTAAAGCAACGGCCGCTGCTGCTCCTGCTCTCGCAATCCCTCCGTATATAATTTGATTCGCTGCAAAGTGCAAGCTTTTCAGCTGTTCACTGTAGATAAAGCCGTTACCGTCACTGCCCCATAAAATTTGAAATTGTAAGATGACTAGTGTCAGCCAAGCTGGCTTAACATTCGGCATAACGATCGTCCAGAAGATCCGGTATTCGCTTGCTCCGTCTATTTTCGCTGCCTCCAGCAAAGCATCAGGCATCTGCTCCATGAATTGCTTCATTAGATACAATCCGAGCGAATAAGAGAAGGCTGGTACGATGACTGCCCAGTACGAATCAATTAGGCCTAACCAGCTCATCACCATATAGTTTGGAATTGCAGTAACAGCTGGTGTAAACATTAGAGAAAGCACAACAACTTGAAACAAAGATTTTTTTCCTGGGAAGCGATGCTTCGCTAATGGAAAAGCAGCTGCCGAGGCAAAAATCACATGACCGATTACACCTGTAAGCGTTATAAATACCGTATTGAAGATATACCGGCTAAACGGCACCCACGACTCACCAAGCAAATTCAGCAAATCGCTAAAGTTGTTAAACGTCGGATTGCGAACGAATAAGGTCGGTGGGAATAGAAATATTTCATCTAACGGCTTGAACGCATTATTTATCGCGTACACCAAAGGCAAAACCATGAAAGCTCCAAAGAAAGCTAATACTGTAAATAAACTAAAGCTTCCCCAGAACGAGCGATTTACCCTTTTAGAGCGCAATTTGAAGGAAAAGGGCATGCTCATTCACCTACCTTACGTAATAGTTTTTGCACAATAAGGTTCGTGCTTAGCATTAATATAAACAGCACCGTTGCGATCGAGGAGGCAAAGCCCATCTCGAAGCGAGTTGTACCGTAGTCAATAAGATGCGTAACAATCGTTTCAGCTGCATAGTTAACACTTGGAAATCCAGCTAATGCAATGGAGACATCCGATACAGCAAGAGATGTTGTGATCTGAATAACAGCACCGAACATTAGCTGCGGTCGCATAGATGGCAGTGTAATGAACCATAGTTCCTGCCAACGATTACGAATTCCATCAACCGCTCCAGCTTCATATAAGGTGCGATCGACCGTTTGAAGTCCTGCGATAAAGGCAAGAAACCCAGTACCTAGCGATAACCAAAGCTGAACAATAATAATGATCGCCAATATATATTGCTCTTCCTTGAGCCACTGAATAGGCTCCATCAATATGCCCAGCTTTAGAAGAAATCCGTTCATAATCCCATAGCGATCACCAGAAAAGATCATCAGCCAGATGAAAAATACATTTCCTGAAATGGACGGCGCATAAAAGACTAGCGTCATAAATGCCCGCATCTTCGGCGATAGTTCATTAATAATCCAGGCAAACACAAAGCAGGCAATATAGCTGACAGGCCCCGTGATCACTGCAAACAGTATCGTATTCTTAATCGCAATAAGGAAAATATCATCCTCTAGAAATAGTCTTGAATAATTGCTCCAACCAATAAATTTGGGGAATTCAAGCATATTGAAATACGTAAAGCTTAAAATCATTGACATAACGACAGGCAGTACCGTAAAGACGGCAAAAAGTATCATATAAGGCGCGAGAAGCACATAGGAGTGCTTGCTCTTTTTCATTTCTCTAACCTTTAGACTCCACCAGTTAGACATGCCGCAAGCCCCTCCTTATTGTGGCAAGCCAAATTCTTCACGCTTGTTTTCGATTTCATCCTGAATGTATTCCACATAATCCATAAGCGCCTCCCGCGCTTCGATCTCACCAATGACCGTTTTATAGAATGCATTGAATAGGTGACGACCTGTGAAGTAGCCTCCCGGCACCTCTGGAATACCGACGACATGGTCAAATTGCTGCTTCAGCTGCTCGTAATCAGCAACTGGCCAAGGCAGACTATCAAGTGCATTAATATTAGCAGTAGGGTAACGTGCTGCTGCCCCCATTAAGCCTTCCATCTCTCGACCAAACTTCGCCTGTGTATCATCACTCGTCCACCACTTCATAAACTCCCAAGCTGCTTCTTTGTCCTCTGCGCTTTCCAGCATCATCACGGCAGAGCCACCGCTAGGCACTTGGTTGTTAATCGTTCCATCCTCCTGCACCGTACCTGGAATTGGAGCAAACCCCCAAAGGCCACGAATTTCTGGTGCAAACACGGTTAACTGGTTGTAGATCGTATAATCTGCGATTCCGATAGGCATCTCACCTGTACGGAACCGGTTAGCGAAGTCATATTCCCGCTCCAACTTATAGTCGGTGTAATACTCGGTCCATTGCTTAAACGTCTCGATTGCGATGCGAGAATCTAGATCCGACTCCTTGCCGTCATTGCGATAGAATTGACCTCCATTCTGAAACAACAACGCGGCATAAAGTGAATTAGGCGGTATATTTTGCCCTTGTATCGCCGCCTGCTGTACTTGCGGCAAGCCAAATGCCATATGATTTTTACTCAATACAGCGAGCATCTCGGACACTTCATCCCAAGTCTTCGGAACATCAAGCTCTAGCTCCTCTAGCACGTCCTTGCGATAAAACAGCATATTGAATGTTTGCTGCTCAGGCAGTGCATAAACACCACTTGTATATTGATAAGGTACAATTGCACTGCTGCGGAAGCGTGTAGCTACCTCAGCGTAATCGGAAAATTGTGTTAGATCAGCGGATGCGTTTCTCATCGCAAAGTTAACCGGGATATCGTTATCGATTTGCATTGCTACGTCTGGCCCTTGACCTGCTAACGTTGCTGGCAGTAAGGTGTGCATCTGTACAAGCTTCAGATTGACATTGATCCCCGTTTGCGAGGTAAAGGTTTCATCAATCATCGCCTTCATCGTGTTCGCTTGATCTCGTCCACTACCGATCCACACGGTAATCGTACGCTGATCCTTTTCCTCTGCCACATTGCCAATGCTGTTGTAATCGATAAAGAAGGAATTGAAGAACGTCTGAACCTCATGCTTCATCTTCGATGCAACACTTAATCCCTTCACCTTCACGTTTTTGTCCGGCGAGCTTAAGATGATCGCATCAATTTCAAGTGGATGCTCTCGAGCTTGCTGTACCCACGTTCCAAGACCACCTGTATTCGTCTTATAATCGGTCAGCTTGCGATGAATGTTGTCTGGCTTGCTAATCATTTCATCTAGCTGAATTGCCATTGATTTGAGAAGTGCTTCTTGATCACTCGTGCCTCCTGCAAGCTGTTTAAGATGTGCCGCTACATCTGTTAAGCGATCTCGTTCAAAGGTCAATGTTTCTATTAAATTAGGAATTTTACTAGTAAGCTGGTAATCTCGATATTCATCGGGCTTAGTCCCTGTAATCATCAAAATGCTTCGATACAGTGAATTAAGCTCATATAATGAATCCTCTACTTCGGAAATCAGTTCAGCAAAAGGCCCCAATGTGTTTTCCAAGCGAAGCGTATGCTTGCCCGCCGTAAAGTAATATTGATAAGGCCCCTCATCCTCACCTAGCGTTTCGAGGCGGTAGCCGCTTTTGTACTTAAAGCCAACCTGATTCATTTCCTCAAATGGAACTTCACCGTCTATCGAAAGTCTACGTGTCGAGTAAATGCCTCGAACCCAGTTTTGCTGAGTAAGGAAGGAAAGCTCATATAGACCATCCTCGGGCACTTCAATCTCCCATTCAATCCACTGGCCTGGCAAACGCCAATTAAAGCCGCCAATTGTATTTATTTTGATTAGAGAAGCGCTATACGGAGATACCGCTGCACTAGTACGTTCGCTCACAGGATATAACGTCGGAGAAGATTTCTTAATTGCTGCCTCTCCTTCGAATCGAAGCTCTAGCCCAGTAGTCGCTTGCAAGCCTTGCTGCTCATATTGCTGCTGCAGCTCGGCATAGGTCGGCACAGCTGGCTGCTGCTTCAATCGAATTTCTTTAATGACTACCGGCTCGCGCGATGCTTGAAATGATAACGTATGCGTCCCTTTCGAAACATAAAATTGGAACGGTTCCGTTATGTAGCCATTGGAATCTTGAACAACCTTTGTCGTCCACTCTGGTTTTTCAACTTGTCTCGGTCTTAGCTCATTGCCTTGATTGTCCACCTTGATCGTGTCCAGCTCATTATTCCAAATCCGGTCAAATTGAATAAAATTAGCCTCTTCAAACGGGATTTTTCCATCTAGCTTTATGATGCGTTCAATCGCAGAGCTTTTACCTTCGACTGGGTAATAAAGCAATTCCATCGTATACAGTCCACTTACTGGAGATGTAAAGCTCCACTGGACCTCGCCTGTCTCTCCTGTGTACAATGATTGACCCTGCATTCCTTCATACTGCTCAAGTACCTCGAATTCTTCACCTTGCAGATCAGAATAATTCGCTGCTTCAATGATAATTTCATGCTCAGCCTTTGTTTCGTTTTCATATTGCGCAATATAAGCAGCGTAGCTATTCTCACTATGACGCATTTTCCCTTCATATGGAGTTGTAGCAGCCGCATCCAACCGATCTTTATTCGATAGCATATTAATCATAATAAGTACGGCACATAGCAGTACGCACGCGCCGATAATGATAGTTGCAGCCTTAGGCTTTCGATGCTGACGGTTCACCACATTACCTCCTCAATCCCGCCTCTAAGCAGAGAAGTCTGGAAAGTACTCGAAAGTTAGTTGAAGCAAACAGAGACGATACGAAACAAAGTTACTCACATTTAAAGCCTGATTCCTCTAATGAATAAGGTAGAATCAGGCTTCAAAGGCGAGCCATTGTCGTTTTCCAGAAACTCTTTGCTTCTTCGCTCAGTTTGAGCTTTGAGCTAACAATTAACGAGTCTGCGTTTCAGACAACTCTATTCGTTAAAACATTACTGACCCAGCTTCGTTAATGATTCTGCTGCAGGGCCTTTATGCGTTTCCGCTGCTGCTGCAGGTGAGATTTGATTAACAATGACATCGTTGACAAACGCCCATGAAGGGAAGTCAGGGAATGCTTCATCTACTGTAATTAGTCCTGTGCCTGCAATATGCTCACGAAGCATCGTTACATCATCCTCGTAGCTGTAAATGCTTTCAAGATAATCTTGACCCGGATATTCCTCAAGCATTGGAATGTCGAAGGTTTCCTCGAAAATCTGATACACTAGCTCAGGATCCTTTACACCTTTACCAATGAATTTACCGGAAGCAGCAGTATTGGCGTAAGTGTATTCCGTTGTTTGTTCTGGTCCTTTAGGAATTGGCACGATTCCGAACTCAAAGTTCAAGCCGCCAAGATTCCATTCAGCAACAGTAAACATCGCAACGTCGCCTTCCTTGAACGTGTTCGACTCATCCCAGTTCATTGGGTCTCCAGTGCTCACTTTTACGACCTTATCAACGTTGTACAGCTGGTTCAGGAATTCCGCTGTTTTAATCGAACCAGGGCTCGTTAAGCCTTCTACTAGGTTCTCTTCATCTACAATGCGAACGCCGTTAGAAACAGCAAAATGCTTGTAAGCGTCGATCGACCATGCTGAGAAGCCCCATACATCGTTTTTACCGTCGTTATTCGTATCTTTCGTCGCTGCTTTCGCTAGCTCTAAAAACTTATCCCAAGTCCATTCACCGCGCTCATACAGATCCTTTGGATCTTCAAGATTAAGCTCCTTGAACAGATCACGGTTATAATGCAGGCCCGCACCGATTGAAACTGGATTATCAAAAGCGTAATAGTCGCCTGCTAGAGGAGCGTATTTCGTTAACAAATTAGCTTCGTTGTTAATATTGTGATTTTCGTTAGTAAACTCACTAATTGGTAGAATTAAGCCCTTCTTAATAAGCGGTAATGCAGCCTTATACTCTAGCTGAACGATATCTGCAAATGGTTCGCCCGCTAATAGACTGTTCGTAAAGTTCGGTACCATTTCTTCGAACGGTACGTTTACAAATTCAATCTTTACGTTATATTTCTTCTCAACCTCTTCAATTTTTGCTAAACGGTTAATATCAGATTGCGTTGCACCTGCTGGTGTTAAGTCCCACCAAGCTGCGATTTTAATTACTCGTCCACCAAGATCATATGTCTCTTCTACTGTCTCGGATGGCTCTGGTGTTGCCGTATCCTCACTTACTGGTGATGGTGATGGTGATGGCGTAGGTGTTGCATTGCCTGATTTACTGTTTCCTCCGCTGCATGCTGACAGCACCAGCACGAGGCAAATCAACAAAAATGAAAACCCTTTCAATTTACGCATTGTTTAACCTCCCATTTTTATTGTTGTTCCAGGTATGCAATAACAAAATAGGACAAACGATGTGATATCAAGTGAAGAAACTAACTCTCATAACATTTTTGTTATTGTTATGTTTGTTATTTTGTTAGCGCTTCCTTACATAACAAATATTAACACGTTCATAACAATTAGGTCAATAAGCAAAATAAAAAATAGTTTTTTTCCTCATTTCACACTAAAATCATGCATAAATAAAGAATATCATTGCAATAACATGAATATGATGTTATGTTGAAAATAACAAAAATAACAAATCGAAGAGATGTGGTATTTATGCGTAAAAAGGTTACAATTCAAGAAATCGCAGATGCAGTAAGCATGTCTAAATACGCTGTTTCTAGAGCATTAGCAGGAAAATCTGGAGTGAGTTCGGAAACTCGTCAGTTTATCGTCCAGACAGCAGAGCAGCTAGGCTATTTCTCTGCCAGGAAGTTCACTCGCTCAATTACTACGCCGCCATTAACGATTGATGGAAGTTGGAGCGGCACAGTGCTCATTCTATTCCCTGATGTTCGGTACCAAAATACCGATTCCTTATATTGGGGTCCCATTTTTAATGGAATATCTTCTGCACTGAATCGAAAAGGATTCAATATATTAACGCTGACAGAGCCAAGCAACGATTCGATCTTCACATTGCTCAATCCTGAAGCCATTCAAGGCATTATTTTGGTGGGCTCTATATCTACCTCTTTATTACTTGAACTGAAGCGCAGCAATATTCCAGTCGTCATGGTTGATCATCTGGATAGTGAATTTTTATGCGATTCTGTCTTTAGTGACAATATAGGTGGCATTTCGCTTATTATGAAAGAACTATTAGAGGCTGGATATCGACGCTTTCAGTTTATTGGCAACATACAAGAAGCCCCAAGCTTTAAGGAACGCTGGATTGCTTTCCGTAGTGCTTTAGAGGAACGGAACATTCCGTTGAAGCAAAATTATCGATTAATATCTCAGGAAGTGGAGGATATCCATTCCGTCATTCCTAAGGTGCTTGAAGAAGACGATTTGCCTGAAGTTTTTGTATGTGCCAATGATATTTATGCAGAGTTTGCAATGGAAGCGTTAGGCTATGCTGGTTATGAAGTACCGCGCGACTGCCTGTTTACCGGATTCGATTACACTAATCCAAGGCTTCCTCTTTACGCAACGATGAATGTGAAAAAGGAATTATTGGGAAAGCGTGCCGTTGAGCAGCTTCTCTGGCGTATTTTGAATCCTGATCAGCCTTATGAGCGTAAGCTGCTGCATGCTGAATTGATTCTGAATAAACATCATTCTTTTATCTCAACCTCTGCGAACAGCACGAGATCATAGCTTTCACTAACCTGGTCACAAGGAGCACCATCGAGAATTAACTACCGGGCGCTTAATTAAAGATATCTGGCTAGAGCGTGCTGCTCTTTCTCGCGTATTTTCCCGGGCGTGTAGCTCTTTCTCGCGCATTTCCCCGGGCGTGTAGCGTTGCCGTAACGGAACTCAGCGCCTCTATTGTGTTAAATTTGCCTAGAATGAGTTTCTAATGGAACTGAGAAGCTCTATTAAGCAAATTCGCTGCATAAATTACCAAAAACAGAGCAATAAGTGCACCTAGTTCCGTTAGAGCGAATAAAAAGGCATAATACCTAGAATAACGTCACTCAGTACCTTTAGCATACGCTCATTTCAAATGTGACCTTAGCCCACAATCTACTAAAGGTAGCTGTCATCTGCCATATCATCGTAGTTCCACCACCCAAAACTTCAGAAAAAAAAGTAGCTGGTATAGAAAACAATATGTTTTCCAACCAGCTACTTTTCATTGTAGGGACGACATCCCTTACTATGTTACGTTACGACTAAATCATTACTTTGCTAAGTTTCACTTAAACCATTACTTTACAAATATTGTTGCTCAGCTCAACTGGATCTTCGATAGACAAGCCTTCAATTAGCAGCGCTTGGCTGTAAAGCAACTGCGTGTAAAGGGCAAACTTCTCTTGATCCTGCTCAGATGCTTGTTTAAGCGCTCCATACACATCATGATTGATGTTAATTTCGAGCACTTTATCTGCTTTAACGCCACCAGCATCCGGCATCGCTTTAAGAATTTTCTCCATCTCAATGGAAAGCTCACCTTCAGAAGATAAGCATACAGGATGACTTTTTAGACGCTTCGACGCTTTTACTGCTTTTACTTTGCCTTCAAGCAGTCCAGCCATACGCTCAAATAGTTCCTTTGCTTCTTCATTCTCAGTCTCGGATTGATCATTGTCCTCGCTTGCATCAAAGCCTAGATCACCGCTAGCTACGTTGCGGAATTCCTTCTCATTGTAGTTCGCGATCACTTTTAAAGCGAACTCATCGATATCATCTGTTAGATACAATACCTCATAGCCTTTATCAAGCACAACTTCCAGCTGCGGAGACTTCTCAATTCGAGCGATCGATTCACCTGTCGCATAGTAAATATATTTTTGTTCCTCTGGCATGCGTTCAACATACTCAGCAAGGCTAACTAGCTTTTTCTCCTTGGAGGAGGTGAAGATTAACAGGTCCTGCAAATCTCCCTTGTTCATGCCATAATCGTTGTAAACGCCAAACTTTAGCTGACGGCCGAATGCTTCGAAAAACTTTTCATATTTTTCGCGCTCATCTTTCAGCATCGACTGTAGCATAGATTTAATTTTATTTTTAATATTTTTAGCGATTAGCTTAAGCTGGCGATCATGCTGCAGCAGCTCACGTGAAATATTAAGCGATAGATCCTCAGAATCCACCATACCTTTAACGAAGCTGAAATAATCAGGCAGCAGATCTCCGCATTTTTCCATAATCAATACGCCGTTGGAATAAAGCTCTAGCCCTTTTTCAAATTCTTTCGTGTAGTAATCATACGGAGCACTTTCTGGAACAAACAGTATCGCATTGTACACAACCGCGCCGTCTGCACTAATATGTACATGCTTTAGCGGCTGATCGAAGCCATAGCGCTTGTCCATATAGAACTGATTGTAATCTTCATCAGTTAGTTCACTTTTGTTGCGACGCCAGATCGGTACCATAGAGTTCAGTACTTGCTCTTCCGTAACCTCTTCGAACTCTCCTTCTGCGTCAGCCTTAGGCTGTTGAGTCGTCATATCCATTTTAATTGGATAACGGATAAAATCAGAGTATTTCTTAACGATTGCCTTTAAGCGATAAGGCTCTAGATACTCGTCATATTGCTCATCCTCTGAATTTTCTTTAATGTACATTACAATTTCCGTACCTACGGAGTCCTTTTCAGCCGGCTCAATCGTATAGCCGTCTGCACCAGCAGAAATCCAGCGATACGCCTCATCGCTTCCTAGAGCTCTAGTTGTAACAACGAGCTTGTCCGCCACCATAAATGCGGAGTAGAAACCAACACCAAATTGCCCAATAATGTTATGTCCATCCTGAGCTTCGTTTTCTTTCTTAAACGCTAGGGAACCACTTTTTGCAATAACACCAAGATTATTGTCCAGCTCTTCCTTAGTCATCCCGATACCAGTATCAGTAATCGTGATCGTACGAGCAGCAGCATCAACTGCAATTTTAATGAAATAGTCCTCTTTGTTGAAAACTAATGCGTCGTCGGTTAATGCTTTATAGTAAATTTTATCAATTGCGTCACTTGCGTTGGAAAGAAGCTCTCTTAAAAAGATCTCCTTATGCGTGTAAATGGAGTTAATCATCATCTCCAGCAATCGTTTTGATTCTGCTTTAAACTGTTTTTTAGCCATCGTTGATTAAGTTCTCCTTTCAACTCGTAAATTGTTAGCACTCAATATGCTAGAGTGCTAATCTATAAAATATATACCATAAATTGAATTTGCTTGTCAATGAAGCGAAGATGTAATGTCACTTATTCGACTTCATCATTCGTAAACTATTCCGCTAACTAATAACTTAGGCATCTTATCCTCTTGTATTGTAAGCATGTAGCAGCGTATACCGCTCCGGTCGTACGAGATGTGCGTTGCGGAGCGCATTCTCAGCGAGCTCATCAGATATGCCAAGCTTTGCAATCGTAACTGGGCCTCCTACTTTAGCGAGCATCGATCTAAGCTCGTCTGCACTAGGTATTTGCTCGATATGCTCTTGGATCTGCACCCAATTCTCTCGTACAGAATCACGAACACCTGCCTGAAGACCAAAATCTTCCGCAGACAGACGGTGATAAAGCTCAGCAATTAATGTACAGCTTACTCCTACCTTAGCGCCATGCAGCAGCTGTTTTCTGCCATGTTTAATGAAGTCCATCTCCCAATAATGCGATACATGGTGCTCTGCTCCTGACGCCGGATGAGACTTCCCAAAAATAAGCATCGCAATACCAGATTCGATCAAACCGCTCATTAAGTAGGCAATCCCTTTCTGATCTCCCCGTTCAATTAGCTCAGCTGCTTCGACACATTTATCCAGTGCTTGCTTCGTAATGGTATAGGCCTGCTCCATAAACGGCTCTTGATTCGTCAGCTGTCCGAACTTCCAATCAAACAATGAAGTAAACTTCCCTAGTATGTCACCAAAGCCTGCCGCAATAAGCTCGCGTGGCGCAGACTTCAATATATCCAAATCAGCAAACACAGCATCCGGTCCAATCGACACGATCGTTTTCTTCTCGCCTCTTATGATGATGGGTGCACCTTTTGAGTTGAAGCCATCGACGGATGGAGCGGTAGGAACAGATATAAACGGAAGATTGAGGGTATAGCCTACCATTCTTGTAATATCATGCAATGTGCCACTACCTACTGCAATGAAAACGTCTGGCTGAAATTGTTTTGCAGCTAAAGTCAGCTCGATTAATGATTGCTCATCAGCAACAACATCCCCGATAGAATTCGATGTAATGAATATAGTAATAACTTTTTCTACTTGTTGTTCAGCTAACAACTTCTCTAGCTGCTTTCCAGCTACTTGATATGTATTATGGTCCACAACGATCATGATTGAAGAAAAGCTTGTTGCAATATAAGCAGCCGCCTTCTGTAATGCACCCGCTTCGATTACGATCGCATCCATACCGATGCTTTCTCTCATCTCTTGATCTAGTCCTTCAATGATGGACATTATACTGGCTTCATAACGCATTGTGCTTTCCTCCCTGTTCACTACAAATAATAAAGGAGGTCTACAGCTTCAATGCTCGCTGCGACCTCCTTCCATTATAGCGTTATTAATCTTGAAACTTCCAATATTTTTACAGATTAATTCTGCGTTTATTCAATGTACATATAGATCCGATATCTTTTTTCTTGTGAGCGCTCATCTAGCATCGTAAGAATGTATTCAACACTACCTTGTTTATCTAGCAGAATGATATAGTCTCCATTATCGTTAGGTAAAACCTCTACCTGACTTTGACCATTATCATAAGCTAAAGAAACAATCGTCTTGTTTTTAGGATCAATATACAAGTTCCAAAGATAATTCGATGCTACATCACCACCGATGCTTAAATAGCCATCATAATCAGCATTTCCCTCCATATAATATTCAACTGCCCGGTAATCTGCCAATTCCATTTGCTCCGTACCAACATAGAAGTCAACTGGCTTCTCCCGAGCAATGTCAATGAACGCGCTAATGGTGACGATGCCTAATACGCTATGCTTCATCGTTATTGTCATATCAATCTGCTGGTCATAGGCGGGGTTTACTTCAAAACTGATCACCATGTTATCTTCAATAGCATAATCCTCAAAGTTAATTATCACAGATTCAAACGTAAATTGATCGCTTGGAGGATGAATACGAAACTCCGAAGTTTCCTCTAAGGTGATCGGTTCATCGAATTGTAGATACATTGATCCCTGTTCGTACTGTGAAGTATAAGGTAGGCGTGCGTACTCATCTTCACCAATTTCATACTCAATGACTAATGGATAAGGAATATCCCCCCAGCCTTGCGGCGCTTCATACTCTATATTTCCCCGCAGTGTCATATCGGCTATGCCGTAGTCCTGTGAAAACATTGAAATCGTTGCATTAAACTCCGTTGACTCCTCAGGAAGCGTCCAAACAAAGCTATTGCCCACCTGCGGTAGTTCCTGACCAGCAATCATAACCTTACTAATCTCAAAACTTTCATCCCTCGGTGTAAAGTGAAGCTGTTCTATACCTGTTGAAGCTACTTCTCCATCCAACGTATAGCTGAATGTTTCTTGCTCGTTTGCAGTGTAGCCTAATGCCTCGCTATTACTGTATTGAATATACTCCACTGTAAATGGCGATTCCTCATCCTCCCAGGTTGGTAGTGGCGAATACTCTACAGTTCCTCGTAACGAAAATTCACCTAAGCCATAGCTTTCATGGTTCATTTTAATCTTTGCTATGAATTCCGTTGAATTCTGAGGAAGATTCCACACATAGCTGCCATTCACAAGCTCAAGATACTTACTATCAATAAGCACAGCAGTTATCGTAAATTCATCATTCTTTGATGTGAAGACGAGCTGATCATTACCTGTTGAAATGATCGGTTCATCCAACTCGTAACTCAGCTTTCCTTGTTCATACGGACTATAACTTAATTCCTCAGTATCACTGTATAGCATATACTCCACCGTAAATGGTTCAACCTCATCCTCCCAGCCTGGTGTTGGCGTTGGCGTCACCGTTGGCGTTGGCGTCACCGTTGGTGTTGGTGTCACTGTTGGTGTCGGTGTCACGGTTGGTGTCGGTGTCATCGTTGGCGTCGGTGTTACTGTTGGCGCCGGTGTCACCGTTGGCGTCGGTGTCACTGTTGGCGCCGGTGTCACTGTTGGCGTCGGTGTCACCGTTGGCGTCGGTGCCACTGTTGGCGTCGGTGCCACTGTTGGCGTCGGTGTCATCGTTGGCGTCGGTCTTGGAGTCCGAACAGGAGTTGGTGTACTTGGTGTTGGGTTGCTATTTCGTTCCTCTTCTTCAATGCGCTTTTGATCTGCATTAAATCTAGCCTGATCTTCTGCTTTTAGTGACTCAAGATATTTTTGTAACGCCTCTTCTGCTTTTCGTTGCATCTCTTGTTCATTTTTTTGTTTCAGCTCTTCTTGTTTTCTTTTAATCTCTTCAAGTAACTCTTGTTGTTTAGCTTTTGTTCTTTCCAGCTGGCTTTCCATTTCCGCATTTTTTTTCTGAAGAATAAAATCATATTCATTATTAGGTTTACTGTTTTTCAGTTCACCTGTAAGCTCTATATCTAATCGTGAGTTATTTCCAAGCTGTTCTATTAGCTCATTCATCCGATCTTCCGTTATCAAGTTTTTATTCTTGGCAGCTTCAATAAGGGCATTTGCTATATTAGCAATGTTTTCAAGATAAGTTTGATCCAAGCCAGATGACTGAGAAGCTGAACCTAGAGATTGTTGCAATCTCTTATAAATCTCTTCGTTTTCTTGCTGAATTTTCAAAAGATTGTTTATTATACTTTCTAGCACTTCTGGGCTTGTTAATTGCAGCAGCTGCTCAATGGATTGATTCGACATATTTCCAACGCCTTCACCGTCAGTTGGATTATAGTAATAAATTTGAGCCGGTAAGATTTGCTGCTGCTCTTCATAATTATCTTTCTTCGTCGCATACTGAATGATGCCTGAAAGTAAGCCAATAACAGAATGCCCCGTATTAGGATCGACACCAACAAAGAAATTCGTTCCGCGTACTCCCATAATTGCAGTAGGTGTTTCCAACTGGAAATCATCATCCTTAGTCGCAATCGATTTCACATCGACCCACACCTTGCCGTTTTTCATCTTCACTTTCGTAGTTGTGCCATTCTTAGTAGAAAGCTTGCTGAACGTAACGGTTGAATTGCTTTCCAACGTTAATGTATCGTCTGTCGAGGTGCCGTTGGAAAACTTCAGCTCGACGCTGCTTTTGCTGCCAGTCGAAACGACATCTCCTTCATTAAGGCTCATGTTCTTAAAGCCCTTTAACGTCTTTTTACCGCCGGACTTCTGTACCTCTACCGTTCCTTCTAGCTTTGTAATAATTGCAACACGCGAAGTCGCTGCCTCTGCTACGCCTGCATTAGCAGTGAGCGTCACAAGCGCGAATATGAGCGCTAAAGCTAGAATCATATTCTTTCTCATCTATTAACCTCCTTTATTCTCGTAAATTCGCTAGCTTTGAAATAGAGTCGGTCTAACAACAACATGCTTTTGTTGATGATCCCACTGAACATCGTAGCCCAGTTGCTCCGCAACGAAACGAACAGGCACCAGTAAGCGATTGTCTACAACGATACTCGTAGCATCTAGCTCTTCTATTCCTTCGCTTGTCTGTTTCATAATGTATTGCTCGTATTCCGAAAAGATATAAGAAAGCTCAGAATCAATTGTAACGCTTACTTGATTGTTCAGCTTATCATGTCTTACTTCGTAACCGAGCTGTTCTGCAAGTGCACGAAGAGGTACGTAAGTACGCCCGTTGCTCAGCATAGCCTCTACATCTGTATGAAGCAGCTTCCCGTCGATAAACACATGAATGTTGCCATCCTCTTCATGCTCTTGCTGCTCGTAGCGTTGAATCACACGGACCTTATTATTGCTAGAATCCGTAACAACAATCGTACCGTTAGCTCGCTCAATAACGTCCGTCGGTTCATTCAGCATTGCGGCATATAACACTCCATCTGGCTTGCCATTCTCTTCTGCTTGACCCGCAAGCGTATGGACAGTCCCATCAGCAAGCAAACGGATCGCGTGATTGTTACGATCAGCGATTAACAGCGAACCATCCTTAGCAATCGAGATTCCAGCAGGCGAAGAAAATCTTGCTTCCTCTGCCGCCCCATCCTCATATGCCCCCGCTACGTAAAGTGCACGGTCCTCGTATGCGCCACCGCCTGCTACTGTTGTTACTGTTCCTTGTTCAAAATCAATGTAGCGAATGCGTTGATTCCCTGTATCACTTACGTACAAATTACCTTGCTCATCTAAAGCAAGTGCAGTAGGTTCATTAAACAACGCCTCTGCAAGCGGACCATCTTTAAAATCCCCTGCTTCTGTCACCATACCAGGATAATATTCAACATTACGCTCTGAACGCTTAGTTAAAGTAGAGACAACGCCTTCTACATCAATCTTTCGAATGACATGATTTAACGTATCTGCAATATAGATGTTCCCATTGTGATCAACGGCCACATCCGACGGTGCATATAACTGAGCTTGTTCTCCTGTTCCGTTCTGATAACCAAGCACGCCTGCTCCAGCAATTGTTGTCACTTCACCTTTTGGAGTAATCATACGAATGCTGTGATTTCCGCTATCAGCGATATAAATATTGCCTTGTTCGTCCTGAGCTAAGCCAGCTGGCTTATTATAAAAAGAACTATTATTGTCGCCGTCTTTAAAGGCTCCTATAGGATAGCCTTGATCGTCAAAGTCTAAGATAAGACCACTGTAGCTCGTTACTTGATCACTAGCCAGCAATCTAAGTAAATGATTATCGCTGTCGCTTATTAATAAACCTCCGTCATTCAGCTCAATAATTGAAGCTGGCGTATATAAGCTGGCGTTTTGTGCAGATCCGTCACTATAACCTGGTTGAAACTGTCCGGTTAGCGTACGTACCTCATAAAGCGAGCTTTCCTTCAGCACCGTTTGACTAGCTGCAGCAGTCATTGGCATGATTAGGCATGCACCACAGACTACAAATGCAATTCCTTTCAATAATCTCATATTCATTCCTTGACCATCTCCCTTATTTACTTAGCTTTCGCTCATCAAGCTTACATTGCTATACACATCTTACGTTGATTAACTTTACTTTTCAGTAATCTGGCTCTCAATTTCACTAATCTTCTTTTACACCTAGCAGCTCATAAATTTGAATTGGCTGTGATTTCCCCTTGAATAGCTTTTGCTCACCTATCCCATAGTTGAACTCATTAGAAGTTTGCTTATAGACCTCCTCCGACACTAGAATTTGACCAGCAGTGGTTCCCGATTCAATTCGAGATGCGATGTTAACGCTATCGCCAATCGCTGTGTAATCCATTCTTAGATAAGATCCAATATTGCCAATAACGACATTTCCAGTATGTATACCAATACCAATCGCAACCTCTACCCCGTACTTCTCCAGTAATTGATCACGTATCGGCTTCATATTTTGCTGAATATGATATGCAGTATAAACAGCCATCTTTTCATGCTCTTCAACGTCAAGCGGAGCATTGAACAAAATCATAGCCGCATCACCAATAAATTTATCGATCGTACCGTTGAATTGAAGCGCAGTATTCGTAATCATCGTGAATTTGGTATTAAGGATGTCTACAACTTCTGCTGGTGTTAGTTTTTCAGATAAAGAAGTAAAGCCGCGTATGTCTAGAAATAATATCGTAATTCGCTTTGATATTCCTCCAAGCTGGATATCCATGCCTTTATCAATAATGCTTTTGACGAGATCAGGCGATATATAGCGACCAAATTGTCGCGTAACAAAGTTTTTTTGCTGCTGCTCCTTATACGATTTTAAGGACACATTAAATAGATACGATACAATAATCGATACTATTAAATATACGACGCTAACCTGATAGTTGAATTGTTTGAATAAATAGAGCTGCAATCCATAGATTGCTATAATCGAACCAACTGCAATGATGAACGTATATTGATTTCTAAAGCGCCATGGTAGCCACGTAAACAATAAAAATGCCAATACAATAGATGCCAACTCCAATGCGTTAGGAGCAAAGGCAATCGCTGAGCCTTGAAGCAGCTGATTCGTAATATTGGCATGCACATATACAAGCTTCATATCACGTGTCAGCGGCGTTGGTCCAGAATCTTGGCCACTGTCGCCCGATAGACCAGTAGCTGTTAATCCAATAAATACGATCGCATCCTGAAACGTTTCTGGAGGAATCTCACCGTAAACAACATCAACAAAAGATACAGTAAGGAAATCTTCTGTCACTAGATTATAATCTATCGTCATCGTATTTTTTGCTATCGGATCACTTGTTTTTTTACGATCGGTCCAATCCTCATATCTAGATAAATCTACATCTGCCATTTCTGCAGCCTTATATGCTAATGATGGAATGACCTCACCGTCAGGCGCTTGCAGCTTTAGCCACGTTTGTCGAATAATTCCATCATGACTAACAACACGATTAATATGTGCATTTTCAGTATACTGAGAAAATAAATCATAGGCATAATCGACAGCATACGTTTGTAAATATTGATCTGATCTTACTGAGGTTGTGCGGAATACATCGCCTGTTGTAATAGCTACAGCGGGCAATATTACGTTAGGGTAGGAGGCTAGAGCTTCAGCGAAACTAGCATCACTGTCTTCATTACTTGGATCGCTAAACACAATATCGAAGGCAATCGCTTTGGGCTCGAAGTCAGGCTCGTTAATCGTTGCTAATAAGGAGGCGTAAATCGAACGATCCCACGGAAAGATTCCGAGCTCATTAATCGAACGATCATCAATCGCAATAACAACAATATGCGGATCAGGATCATGCGTTGCCGTTTGCTTCATATTATTATCGAACAGAATGGATTCAAGTTTTTGGAAGGTATGTAGGGAATAGTTGAGTAGTATAGCAATTAAAAGTACGAGATTAACAACTATGAAGGTATTGCGAATGGAAACTTTCAATATACCGCCACTTTCTATACTTTTTTTCAGCAGTCAGCCGTCTATTCTATTATTAAACCAACAGCAACGCACGTCAATAGAAAGCTGTGTTTAGTAGCATGGGACAACGATAAAAATATAAAAGCGAGATTTTATGCTACGAAAGATCCGTAACGATACAATCTCGCTTTTGCTGTTTATTATGCGTGCAGTTGGACGATGACCTCGATTTCAACAAGTGCGTCCTTTGGCAAGCGTGCCACTTCTACAGCACTTCGCGCTGGGAATGGCTGCTCAAAAAAGCTTGCATACACTTCATTAACTGCTGCAAAATCATTCATATTTTTCAGAAACACCGTAGTTTTTACAATATCATTCATCGTTGCACCCGCAGCTTCTACGATTGCCTTTACGTTATTCAATGATTGCTTCGCCTGCTCTGCTGCTGTTTCCGGGAATTGGTTTGTTACCGGATCCATCCCTAATTGACCTGACGTAAATAGTAGATTTCCAACCTGTACTGCTTGAGAATAAGGACCAATTGCTTGCGGCGCAGAATCAGTATGCACTGCCTTTTTCATAATTACACTACCTCTCTTTGCAAAAACTATATTCATTCTAACTTACATAATTATAGCTTATTTTGCGGTTTGCGGAAAACGATAGGTGCCACAATAACTGCTAGCACTAATAAAACAACGCCTAGCAGCAAAAACAAACCATATTCCTGCATCCATAACGGGTAAGCCTTCAACTCTTCAAACACGATTCCACCGAGTGTTGGTCCAATAAACCCCGCGATACCAGTTATTGCGGAAAACACAGCTATATATATCGGACGCTCAGCTTTAGAGGATGAACCAATCATAAAAATAAATATTTGTTGATTATAGCTTCCCAGTCCGAAACCGAGCAAAGTATAGATGATAATAAGTACTAGTAACTGTGGTAAAACATTAAGTGCGCTCCATAGCAAGGCCGCTGCAGCCAAAAATGGCAGTGCACCAAGCAGCAGGGTGCGCTCGCTGAACCGACGAGACAATAATCCACAAGCATAGAATCCAGCCATCGAGGCAACCGTCTGTAGAATTACGAGATTCGCGACCGTCGGATAAGGAACGTTCAAAACGTCAAGCATTACATATGAAAAAAACGGATGCGTCATCGTTACAACGAGCGTCCATAGCGTTAAAAATACAAGCCCTTTGAAAAAGATACGATCACGAAAAGGGCGTAATACAAATGTTCCTAGCTTCATTCCTTCACTTTTTTCGAAGTGTGGGTTCGGATATTTTGTAAAATAAATAATGTTCATCACAACCGTCACTGCCGCAATCGCATACATAATATTGAAGCCTAGCGCACCCGGATAAGCATCAATAACGATCCCAGTAATATAAAGTCCCGTGCTGTTAACGGCACTTGTAATGACATTGCGTATACCAAAATACTTGCCGCGAATTTGATTAGGGACCATATCTGAAATTAATGAGGTCCAGATCACTCCTGCAAACGCGTTTACAACGGCATATATAAAAAATATAACTATAAATGAAATAAGCCATAAATCCTTGGGGAATATAAACGGAATGAGCCCTGTCGATAATCCGATTAAACGATGTGTTGACGTAAATAGTATGAACGCGCGTTTACGATTGGCGAGTTTTTGCATATACATCGCTGCTAAAACCTGTAGCAAATTCGCTAGTGCTGGGATTGCAAGCACTAAACCAATTTGCTTCGAGTTTGCCCCGAGATATAATAAATACGCTGTTAGAAACGGGCCTGAAAGCATCGTAAGTAGCAGCATTGCCCAGACACCTTCAACTACAGCAACATTCATTCCTTTACGATATGTTGATTTAGGTTTATCATTTGCAAGAAAACGTCCTTGAAGTCGCACAACAAAGCCTCCCTAAGCTGTATATTATCAATTGATATGAATCGTCATGCGAATATGTGGAATCCCGTCTTCCATATACGGCTCTGACTGTACTTTAAACCCAACCTTTTCATAAAACTGTTGTAATCGATGCTGAGCGGAGATCGTTATAACTTTACCTCTCCAATGCTCTTCTATGAATGTAATCCCTTTTCTTACAAGCTGTTCACCTGATCCAGTTCCTCGCAACTCGGATGCTATAATTACTCTGCCAATCGAATAGCTATCCTCATAGCTAACACCAAAATTCAAAAGCCTGCAATAGCCGACAAGCTGATTACACTCATCTCTAAGCTGCACATGATAGGCATCTAGATCCTTATTGTCACAGTCTGAATATATACTTTCTTGCTCTACAACAAATACATCCGTTCGAAGCTTAATCATCTCATACACTTCGATATTGCTTAAATCATTAAAATGCTTGATGCTCCATTCCATGTTGCCTAACTCCTTATCTTTTACGATTCATAATATGAATGCTCTTCATCAACATCATACACTGCTTAAGCAAAAAATCATATTGTTATTATGTATGATTTTAGCGTTTTGCCTTAAATTTTTTCTTCACGTATACTATTAAAAAGCTACTACTTAAGGGGATGAACAATGAAGTCAATTTTTAACGTTAAACTTAACCGCCTTGTTCAGCTGGCAGTTATCGCCGTATTAACATTGCTGCTTGGGATGCTTACTGGCTGCGGCATTCTTTTGGACGAGCCTAACAACAGTGCTAGTAGCGTCAACTCAACTCAGCAGTCTGAGCTTCAACAATCTCTTGATCATTCAAGCAATGAAGCATCAGCTATAACATCTTTTGAAGAGGTTGCCGCATACGTACGAGAGCATGGGCAGCTGCCGAGTAATTTCATAACGAAACATGAGGCAAAAAAGCTCGGCTGGGTCGCAGCTGAAGGAAACTTACAAGATGTTGCTCCAGCAATGAGTATCGGAGGAGACCGATTTGGCAATCGTGAAGGACTACTTCCTAATAAGGAAGGTCGAATATGGTACGAAGCCGATATTAATTATGAAGGCGGTCATCGTAATGCTGATCGTATCGTCTATTCCAATGATGGTCTAATCTACATGACAACTGATCATTACAAAAGCTTTACGGAAATTACCGATTAGGAGGCAATGGAGTGGAAAAAATAATAGAACTCAAGCTATCACAGCTAGAAAAATACGAATCGATTCATCACTGGCTCGCTGCCAAACTTGAGCTGCCAGATTATTACGGACATAATCTAGACGCTTTATGGGATTGTCTAACCGCAGATCTTACGCTGCCAGTTACGATATTATGGATTAATGATAGTGGAGATGAAAAAGACTATTCCGTCATAACTAACTTGTTCGAAGAAGCTGCAGGCGAGGTTGATGGTCTTAGCTTCGGTTATCTCCTAGATGATGAAGCTTGATATGATTGGACTTTCAACAATTAGTCACAGTAAACGGTTATAGATATTCAATTGATTGGGAGGAAGGCATCATGGGTAAACAACCATTCCAATTCGGCATTTACACTTTAGCCGACCTTGGAAAAGATCCTCATACCGGCATACAAATCGATCCCTATGAGCGAGTTGAGCAAATTATAAAGCTTGCTAAAATGGCGGATCAGCTAGGTTTAGATGTTTTTGGTCTAGGTGAGCATCATCGACTAGATTATGCAGTTTCATCCACAGCAGTCACATTAGGAGCTATTGCGCAAGCGACGAGTAATATTCGTCTAACAAGTGCAACGACGATCATTAGTACAGTTGACCCTGTAAGATTATATGAAGATTATGCAACACTTGACTTACTATCTCGCGGTCGTGCAGAAATTATTGCAGGCAGAGGTGCTTTTTTCGAGTCCTTTCCACTTTTCGGCTTCGACCCCGAAGATTATGATGCGTTGTTTGAAGAAAACACAGAGCTTTTTTTGCTGCTCAATAAGCATGAACGGTTAACGTGGAATGGACAATTCCGACCTTCACTAGAAAACGCTGAAATTGCACCACGACCTTTTCAGCAGGAAATCCCACTATGGATCGGCGTAGGCGGAAGTATATCTAGTGCTGAGCGCGCAGCTCGTTATGGGCACGGTATGGCTATTGCCATATTAGGTGGCAACGTTACGGCATATCAGCCACTCGTTGATGCCTATAATCGAATGATGACACAGTTGGATCGACCCCATCATACTCGACAAATTGCAGTAACAGGACATACATTTATTGCTGAACATTCTAATGAAGCACGTGAATTGTATTATCCTTATTATGAAAATTATAAAAACTATGTCAATATGCAATTAAGAAAACAACAAAAGTTTACACGAGAACAATACGATAAAATGACAGAACTGCAGCAAGCACTATTTGTAGGAAGTGCTACCGATGTTGCTAATAAAATATTACTACAGTACAAGCTGTTCGGACATCAACGTTTTCTAGCCCAGCTAGATATAGGCGGCATGCCATTCGAGCTCGCAGCTAATAGCTTGGAGCTGTTTGCAACAAAAGTGATTCCGGAAGTAAAAAGACAACTCGCACAGTATGAATAATAATTAATACATAATCTTCCGCATCGAGTGGTTGATTATGTATTTTTTTCCGTCCCATTGAATATTTATTCAATATAATGTATCATTATACATATTCAAGAGGAGGGAAATGAAGATGTCATTACCGTTAAAACAAATTGAAGAGTTGAGCCTTACTCATTGGCCAGCATTAAATACAGAATATATGGATGGTTGGAAGCTACGCATGTCAAATGGCTATACAAAGCGTGCAAATTGCGTAAGTACGATTCAAAGTTCCAGCAAGCAGCTTCATGCCAATATCGCTGCCTGCGAGCAAAAATATATGTCAATGAAGCAGCCTACAATTTTTAAGCTGACTCCATTTTCGGAGCCTGAGCTTGATGAAACCTTAAATAAATTAAACTATGATTTGATCGATCGTTCACTTATGCTCACGTTATCGTTGGATCAGCTTACTGATGAACCTTCTATTCATGTTAACTTGAATCAGTCTGAGCTTGAGTTATGTATTCAAGAACATATATCATTGCCGTGGTTAGAGCAATACTGCTTGTTAAGCGGAGTAAGTTCGGCGTATATCCCGACGATGATTGATATGATTGCCGCTATGCCAGGCAAGCTTATGCTTGCAAGCTGTACCGTGAACGGTGAGATAGCAGCACTTGCAATGGCTGTCATTGATCAAGACTATGTAGGGATCTACGACGTTATCACCGCTCAAGCTTATCGTAATCAAGGCTTGTGCAGCTATTTACTTTGGAATTTACTGCAACAATGCAAGCCGTATGCATCAAGCAGTTACTTGGCAGTCGTTGCAGGAAACGAGCCCGCCAAGCGTGTTTATGCCAAGCTTGGTTATAAAGAAGCCTATACGTACTGGTATCGGATCAAGCATTAACATAAAACAAAAGGAACAAGCGTTGGGGTTCAACTTAAAATGGTACCTGTAGTTAGGACACTTGAAAAAGAGTGTGCGAACTACAGGTATTTTTTATATACTAGACTTTTAAGACATATAAGGACGGAAAACACTGATGAGTAAACAATTATTTT
>Ga0160467_100380_pt1 | contig 45812 bp, 26 predicted proteins | sample HID1972I_E11MG_FD_108221 | JGI IMG/M metagenome (GOLD analysis project Ga0160467, IMG submission 108221) | Enriched pill bug-associated microbial communities from UW Madison campus, WI, USA - HID1972I_E11 MG | ecosystem: Host-associated > Arthropoda: Insects > Digestive system > Unclassified ... | reverse complement strand
TGAACTGCTCCCTGTCAAGTGGACAGTGTAAAAAAGAAAAACGATCCCATGCTCGTAGTTTCAACATAAAATGGAACGGAGGGTCACTTTTTATACCGCTTGCTTTCGAAACTCATGTGGGGATAAGCCGCCTAAACGTTCGGTATAACGGTAGTGGTTATAATAACGCATATAGCGCTTTATCTCCTTTTCTAAACCTTCATACGTTGCATAGTGGTTTAGATAATAACTTTCTGCTTTGAAGGTTCCCCAAAACCGTTCAATCGGTTGATTATCGAGACAACGACTGACACGAGACATACTTTTCGTGAAGCTATATTTTGTTTGTAACCGGTGGTAATCATGCGAAGTGTATTGAAACCCACGATCACTATGAAGCAAAGGTTTCACCCTTGGATTCTTCCGAAATGCTTTTGTTACAGTATTCATCACAAGTTCGTTATTGTTTCGATGTCCGAACTCCCACGCTACAATGGAGTGATCATAAAGATCGATGACGGCACTTAAATAAGCCTTTCGCCCGTTTCCATACTTTAATTCCGTAACATCCGTACACCACTTCTTATTCGGTGAGGGGGCCGTGAAGTCTCGGCTCATGACATTTTCAGCCTCATGATAAGCATAGGTCTTAACATAGCTTGGACGCTTTTTGCGAATGATCGCCTTCAACTCAAGGGCACGCATCATACGATAATACCGCTTTTTGTTGTATTTCGTTTTCAGTTTTCGATTTAATTGTGTACACATCTGGCGGTAGCCAATAATGCCCTTCCGTAGTCGATAGCGATGTTTCACTTCCTCCGCTAGCAATATCATACGTTGCTCCTTCGGAGAGGGTGTCCACAATAACCATTTATAATAGGCAGAGCGTGCAACGCCTGCCAGCTGACATAAGGCGGTAATGGCGTAACCTCGCTCGATGTGTAATTCTTTAATGGCTTGGTAGAGATCAGCATGTCGAACTAACGTAAGCGAGTATTTCGTTGCTTGATCTCTGCCAACTTTTTTTCGAAGGCATTCTCCATCTCAAGGTATGCATTTCGAGCTTCTAATTCCTTTATCCGTAACTTAAGACGTTCCTGCTCCGTAAGTTCTTCTGTAGGCTTTTTACGACCACGGTTATCCTTGAGCGCATCCTCGCTACCTGCTTGATATTTCCGAACCCATTTGTACACTTGCTGATAGGATACACCGTACTTCACCATCGCTTGCTGATAATCCAAATCGTTTGCCAGGGTATATTGTACAATTTCAAGTCGTTCCGCAAACGTGGTTTGACGTCCTTTATTCATAGGAGATAGCCCTCTTTCTTCACCCGTAGGTTTTCGTTCTATCTCACTAGTATACTTGGAAATCCAGTTCTGTAGGACCGCTCGACTTGAAATGTGATACTTTTTAATGACGGTCTCTAAGGAATATTGCCCTGACCATACATCATGCATGGCTGCAAGCTTTATCTCATTGGAATACGTCGTTCGTGTCATCGATTCCGTTATGCCTTCCAGACCATTTGCTTCATATTTTCTTATCCAATCCGTAATGGTCTGTTGGCTCACTCCAAGCTCTTTGGCTTTACGGTATGGATTGGAATCATGCGCAAGACATTGTTGAACCGTCTCTAATTTCACCTCTAAGGAAGTGGGACTTTTTTTAGACATTTAGAAACTCCCATCATGTAGTAGTATTTTTTCTTTTTTCTACTGTCTACTATGATGGGAGCGTATCACTATCGTTTTCCAGAATCGATTTGCTCCTTCGCTCACGGTAAGTTTTAAGTTAACCATAGAAGTCGTATACTTTATTAACAACTCCATATAAACAGATCAATCAATTACGTTACTAAATAACTTAGCAATAAACTGAAGCCCTGTAGACGACGCGTTTTGCAGCACCTCGGATGTAGAATCTGCCATTCGATTGACAGCCGGCTTGGCTGCCTCCTCATTTATTAGAAGCTTCTGTTGAAGCTCTTCTTTTTCTTTTAGCAGCGCAAGTCGTTTCAGCTCAGCAATTTCTGCTTCTAATGCCGCGATTTCCTGATCAATCACACTGCCTTGCGAAGCATCCATCACTGAAGCTGTATCGGAGGATTCGATCTTGCTATCGTCTGCTAGAATCGGGATTAGCCCGGTAGAAAGCTCATTGCTCGTCGGTGATTGTGCTGCAGCAGCGGTTTCATCTAACGGGCCATATATGCGCTCTATTCCTGTAGTAGTCATCTCAAGCATATACAGTAAAATAACCGTTATTGCTCCTCCTAGAATTATCCACTTCCAAGCTTTGCTTCGAAACATAACTGCTCACCTTCCTTAATTTAGCTTTCTGATTTGTGGATCTGTGCAATGACATCAGCAAGCGCCTTCGCTGTCCGATAGCTTTCTTCTATCGTATTGTCTACGCCACCGACTTCAATAAGTACGCTTTGGCTAGAAAGGGACTGATTGTATTCTGCATTACCACTATTCGCATTTTTCCCCCAAATGCCTCGAGATAAACCAGGGTACTGCTCTTCAAGCTTTTCATGGATTTTCAAAGCAAATGCTTCGTTTTCCTTCCAATTCGGATTACGCTGACCAATGATAAAGTATACCTGTGCATAGCTTTCGCCATTGATTTCGGCAGTAGTATATTTTCTTTTTTGAGAATCGCGATGTAAATCAAATACGTATTGCAACTCGTCATTGCTCGCGATCGCTTCCTTAACTGTTTTACGTGAATATTTGTAGCTATACTCCCACTCATAATTAGGAACTGCTGTTGGATAATCCGTATCCGACACCATTGCACCTAACCCTAGCTTTTCTAGCTCTTCGGCCAATCGCTCTCCAACTAATGTAATATTATTGTTCGTAGATTGCGCATCTTTATCCGATTCGGAATTCCATGATTCACGATTATGCGTATGATAGATAAATGCGACGGGCTTCGTCGCTTCCTCTACTTCTGCCTGTTGTTCACCATTATTATGTTCTGCATCTTCTGGGCTAGCGATCGGAGACGTATCATCCTTCGGCAAACCACTGCTACCTTTACCTGCTTCTGCTAAAAGCTCGTCCAAATATTGATCTTCAATCGGTGCAAAGCCAGATTGCTTATCGTCCTGTGGAGCTACAGCTGGATCTGAGCCTGCCCCGCTATGAATTAAAGTTGATTGCTCTTCGACGCTGCTATAGAGCATTTCACTCGCTACGATGCTGGCTGGATCAAGCAATGAAACATTCGTTACTTTCTCTAACAGCCATAAACCGAGATTCGGTAAGGAGAACGTGTCCAGCTGCTGATTAGACGCATAATACGGCAGCTCCTCCGCAAGCATCTTTTGTAAAGCAGATTGCTTAATATCGACTGTAGCAAGACCGTATGTCGTTTGTTTAGCACTTATCTCATGCCTCATATAAGAACCAATTCCGATCAACACAACGAATAAAATTGAAAATAGCATAAGCCATATAAACGTTTTCGCGTAGCCTTTTAATTCCTTCCATTCCTCAGTGCTATTCCATTGATCAACCGTCGTTGTCAGCTTTAACTCTCTTTCCATTGCAAAACTCCCTCTCCAGTTGTTTTCTATCATTCTACTTCTACTCTATGAGCAAGCTCGTAGTGCTAGAACTATTATTTCGTTTTGATAGAATGAGAGAGTTTTCAGCGCTCAGTAATTGCTGCGGTTCCAATTGCTGTTGTCCACCGATTTCAGCGCTCCGTAATTGGTGCGGTTCCTATTGCTGTTGTCCACCGATTTCAGCGCTCCGTAATTGGTGCGGTTCCTATTGCTGTTGTCCCCCGATTTCTTGAAATGTATTAATGGTAGAAATCGGGGGACAAAGGCAACCGCTTCGCTTTTCCACCTACACCATTTACTCCGCTGTAGCGAATAAATAATAAAAGGAACAAACGCCGAAGATAAATTCATCCTCTAACTTTGTTCCTTTAACTTATTACTTATGAAATACTGCTTGAAATTGGCTCTGTATCGTTTGCTTCAAGCTCCCACTTAGCGGAGGAACAAAGAGATTTTGGAAAACGAAGTGTCTCGCCTTTAATGCCTGATTCTACCTTATTTATCAAGGAGCGGAATCAGGCTTTAAACGCGTGTGGTAATTCTCCGTAACCACTAATGTGTGTAAGCAGCGACATTATGTGTATCGATTGCTTCATGCAGAGAAGCATTCAATCCACTAGCGATAATATTTCCGATATCCTCGATGAATTCATCGATTTCCTTCGGCGTTACGAGCAGATTATGACCTACTGGCTCTAACACTTCCTTCACAAACGTTAGTCTCTCTTGCTCGCTCATTTGATTCAGTAATCCAAAGATTTTATCGTTATCGCCGTTTTGCTTCGCAAGATGATTACGCATCAGATCAATCGTATTGTTAACGATTGTAGATGCATAAAGAACGGTTGGCACTCCTATGGCGATGACAGGAACACCTAACGTTTCCTGCGTTAATCCCTTTCTTTTATTGCCAATGCCTGAGCCAGGATGAATGCCTATATCCGCAATTTGAATCGTAGTGTTGACACGCTCTATTGATTTTGATGCAAGTGCATCAATCGCTATAACGACATCCGGCTTCGACTGATCTACTATTCCTTTTACGATTTCACTCGATTCAATCCCTGTAATACCGAGTACACCAGGTGAAACAGCACTAACTGGTCGGTAGCCAGGAGCGACATCATTAGGCATTAGCTCAAAGAAGTGTCGTGTAACCATTACATTCTCAACGACGATTGGACCAAGTGCATCAGGCGTAACATTCCAGTTGCCTAAACCAACGATTAATACCTTCGCATCCTTCTGTATCGATAGACGCTCTAAAAACTGTTCAAATTCTTTTGCCATATGTGTAGCGACTCTGTCCTGCAATGTCGAATCACCGTTGCGCAGCTCAGGCACTTCGATCGTAACATATCTGCCAATCATTTTACCTATCGCCTGTGAGCCCACTTGATTTTGCACATGTAAGCGTGTAATCATTATCCCATTATCTTCAACTGTATCTTTTTCAATTCCGGAGAGTGGCGCTGCTTGGAGCTCTGTAGCCATCTCAACGGCTTCAAGTGCTAGATCAGTTCGCACCTGATACGGAGATAAATCAAGTTCTGACATTAAAATTTGCCTCCTCCATCATATTATTACATTTGTATTGTTCGCTCATGATCAACAATTCATGCACGGCCAAATTTATGTTTATCGCCGCTCTGCTCTTGCATTTTGACTACGCACATGCTAATATATTTTAAGTTGTGTTGATAAGGTTTCTGGAACATGAAACGCTTTGACTAGTCTAGGAGGTGAATTCCATGCCAAACATTAAATCCGCGATTAAACGTGTAAAAACAAACGAAAAACGTCGCGCACTGAACGCTTCTCAACGTTCTGCACTTCGTACTGCTGTTAAAACAGCTGACTCAGCTCTTGCAGGCGCTGATGTTGAAGCAGCAAAAGCTGCTTTGATCACAGCTTCGAAAAAATTGGACAAGGCTGTAACTAAAGGCCTAATTCATAAAAATGCGGCTTCCCGCAAAAAATCTCGTCTTGCTAAAAAACTTAACGCTCTTAGCGCTCAAGCTTAATAGCTGATGAATCTAAAACCTCGCCTTATGGTCGAGGTTTTTTTGTGCAAAAAAGAGAGACACTCTCGTCATACTATGACTTTGAGTGCCTCTCATAGGCGATTAATGAATCATATTGCTAACTTGAGCAGTGTGAAGATCATTTTCCTCATCTAGCGCTTTAATAGACTGTATTCGAGATGTAATGATCGCAACAACGACTACGAGTAAACCTGCAATAATGAATAAAAATCCAATGCCTCTGCCGGGACCTACACCGATAAAGGAGCCTATCGAATTCGCTAATGCCCCTCCTTCCTCTAACATAGGATTAAACACCTTATCTGCAAGCACTCCAGCCGTGCTGTACGCAATGATAAAGCCTACTTGAGATAGAATCCCGATAATCCCCCATACACGACCTTGTTTCTCATTTGGTATATTACGACGAACGAGTACATCCGCGCTCGTATTAACAAAAGGCAATGATCCTAAAAATAAGAAGCCTGCGAGAATGAGCACGTAAATATTAGTGGAGGTGCCGAGTAAAGCAAATGCAAGACCAGCTAACACTAATCCGATAACTAGCATGAAGGAATATCGCTTGGTCATCGAGAACATTCCTATTAATAAGGAAGATACAAGCATCCCAATCGCACTAATTGACTGAAACATCCCCAATGTTTTTGCTGTTGTAAATGAAAGTAGCATAGGCCCAATTAAAGTTTCGAGAAAACCTAGATAGAAAGTTATAATTGATACGATAATAACGAGTAGTAAAACACCCCGATTATTTTTGATCGTATTCCAGCCTTCAACGATTTCATAATACCAAGGCTGACGCTCTTCATTATCTCTAGCGGTCTTCAGCTTATTACGAATGACGAACACCGCTAATATAGCGACGATATAAGTCATCATATTAATAACTAATATAATCTCAATGGTCGTAATCGATAGTAATATACCAGCAATTATTGGTGAGAATAAAAATTTCGCTGATTCCGCAAGCTGCACAAGTCCACTGCCTTTTGAAAAATCCTTCTCATCCAATAAATCTGTAGCTGATGCACGATAGGCCGGCGCTTGCAGCGATGAAAATATCGAGCTAATCGAAACACCTACATAGATATGCCACAGCTCAATACTATTGTTCAGAATCATAATTAATATAAACAATAAGCCTAGTGCTGCACCAAGATCACCAACAATCATCATTAGTCGGCGATCATAACGATCCGCCAGTACCCCACCAATTGGACGCAATAATATGTTGGGAACAAACGTAAACAACGTTATTAAAGCAACTGCAGTAGCGGTATTCGTCGTTTCAAATGCATAGACACCGAGTGAAAATGCAGTAAGTCCAATACCAATCATGGAGATTAGCTGTCCAAACCAAACAATTAAAAATCTTGCAAACGTTTTTTGTTGTGCCAAAATAACCTCACCTCTCATCTCTATGTTCAAATCTTGCTTAGCAACTCTCGACTATTGTAATTCAAAATGCTCGATAACCTTTTCGTACATCGTCTTGATGAACGAAAAGCTACCTTCTTCTGCATGCAATACAGTTTCTATGATCATTTGAAACGTTTCCGCTCGCTTCATCAATTGCTTTGCAGTCCAATCAAAAATAGCAGTATCTAACAAAAATTGGGACGAGACTAGTAAAAATTCTACGACTTCTTGTGCGTTTTTTGTTTCATAGATACCTTCTTCAACCCCTTGCTCGATGACGCGAGCAATGATAGGCGAGATTCGTTTAATCGTCTCGGTTAACGATTTCATATGCAGCTCAGCATTTTCGATCCGATGCATGTGATCGATCATTTCTTTTTTATTGCCTGAATCAAAGCTTTGAGCACTTAATATTAGCTTTAGCTTTTCGTGCGCATTCAGCTTGCCGTTTGCAGCAATATATTCGGCGGCTTCTACCCCTTTATTAACATACATCAGCACGATCGCTTCCAATATGTCTGACTTTGATTGAAAATGATAATATAATGTGCCTTTGGCAATGCCCACAGCCCGTAATATATCGTTGATGGTAGTATTCGCATAGCCTTGCGTCGTAAATAAATGCTCTGCTGCTAACAAGATTTCAAGTCGTCGATCTTCTGACGGTTTGGATATGCTCATGTCACTCCTCCTCTCTTTATATGTTGTGTGAAAACATAAAGCACTTTAATGTCCGGTCCCGACCGACCGTCGGTCGAGACTGGACATAAAGAAAGTTAGAAACTTAACTTTCTCCTTATAGAACACGCTAGAAGCCTTGTGCAGTTAACCAAGAGTGCAGCTCTTGTTCGCGCGCCTGCAACGACGACTTTGACTGCCGATCATACTTCCCAAGACGCTTCTCTGCCACAATGCTACCGTCTACCATAAACAGCACACGCTCTGATTTGGCTGCAACCTTACTATCATGCGTAACGACCATAATCGTCGTGCCAGACTCATTAATCTCAGCTAAAATATCCAAAATATCGTTCGATGATTTTGAGTTAAGCGCTCCTGTCGGCTCATCTCCGAATAATATATCCGGTGAGTTAATTAAAGCTCGGCATATCGCTACACGCTGAAGCTGTCCTCCAGATGCTTGCGTAATATCGTGATCCATTAAAGAAGAAATCCCAACTCGTTCCATCAATTGCTGAGCCCGCTTTTTAACCTGCTCACGTGTCATTTTTTTCGCTAAAAAACCTGATAAAACGATATTATCGAGAATATTTAAGTTTTTCAGCAAATGAATATGCTGGAATATAAAGCCCATATTACATAGGCGGAGATTCGATAAGTCTTTTTCAGACAGCGCAGTAATCTCTTTTCCTTGAAATTGTACTTCTCCAGCCGTAGCACGATCCATTCCGCTAATATTATAGAGCAGAGTAGACTTTCCTGATCCTGACGGCCCCATCACCGTCACAAATTCGCCTTGATTAATTTGTAAGTCAACGTCCTTTAAAATGGTTTGTGCATTTTGTTCATTCACTTGAAATGATTTGTTCAAAGCTTTTGCTTCCAAAATAACTGCCATCCATAACCCTCCATTACTTGTTCCCTTTAAAGTATTAAGCTCGCTCTTTTTCGGTGACGCCTACTTATTCGGCAATCGTTCTAGAAATGCTGCTTTTGCGGATTGAAGCCAAGCTTCCGATTGACGTTAAACCAACAACTGCAAACAACAGCAATGGGCTCCATACATAGGCCTGCATTGGATCAATAACGAATCGAATGTTGGAAGCACCAAATGATGACATAACCATCCCAACTAATGCCTCGCCAAACGTATTCGAGCATATTGTTCCTATGATGACAGCTAACAATAGAATGATGAGCATTAAACTCAAATATTTCACTCGTACATTCGTTAGTGAGAAACCAATACTTCGTAATATTGCGATTTCAGCTGTATCCTTAGCAATAAGCATTTTCATGAACAATGCAGTAATGAGCAAGGATAAAAATATAGCAATAACTACACCTACTGCTACAAGCAATTCAAGTCGTTCAATCGTATTGCCTAGCGTCTGCTCCAAATAACCTTCCAAATTTGTAACTTTTGCAGGGGCGAATTGCTCCTCATAATGCTTCATTACACTTGTCAGCTGCTGATGATCCCGCACATCCAAGCTTACGACATACCAGAGAATATTTTGCTCATTCGGCGCAAACAGCGCTTTTGCTGTACGACCACCATTCGTAATATCTTGATAAATCCCGCTTATAGTAAAGGATTGATCTTGACCTTCAATCTGGAGTACGATCGCATCTCCTACTGATTTGCCAAGTTCACTTGAGTTCGTATATGACAAAGCAACTTCTTGTATCGATTCTGGTGCTTTGCCATCCATATATTCGAGTGGAAATACGTCTAAATCTCCTGTTTCCACACTCAAGTTATCATAGCTGCCTTCATCATTCGCGATTTTAAACTGGCTTGTAACTAATGCAGCATATGAGGATACCTTTTCATCCTGTTCAACCGATTGTATAAGCTTCGCATATCTTTCCTTAATATCATCTGTATGACGAAGATCGATCCGAATATCACTATTCCCGATACCCATATAGGAAATAAAGCTAGGCGATTTCATCGTATTATAAAAATTGATCGGCACCACAACGATAAATGCACTTATAACAAAAACGAAAAATAGTAATCGAAACAGCTTCATACGCTGCCACCCATCTTGAAACGCAAGTAAAAGAGGAATGAACATTGTTTTGCTTTTATGAATCGACATTTTCAATTTTGATTTTTTCGCTTCACCAATACTGCCTGTTCTTATCGCTTCTACAGCAGAAATACGATCAAATCTTCTCAGTACGATGTAGCTAAACAACACAATCATTCCAACAATAATAGCGATTGCTATCAATGGAATAAGCGCATGCATAAGCGACTGAGGTGCAGTTCCCATATAAAGACTAATGTTTTGCGTAAATATGCGATAAACGATAAAGCTTGCTCCATAGCCAACCACACCAGCTATAAGGGCAAGAGCAACGTATTTGCTCATATAAAGCTGCTTTATCATTTTAGGACGAAGTCCTATCGCCTTCATAACCCCAATCTCACGGTAATCTTCTTCCATCGTTGCTAGCATCGTGAAGCGAATGCAAAGAATCGCTATCAAATTCAATATGATACTAATAACAATGATGACCGCAGCAATGATTCCGTCACCTAAGCCATTGAGTAATTGAAACAGCGAGTAATCTACGAAAGGTCCTTGCTGTGGCAAGCCTGAGTTCTGAAACTGCGTCGTGAATTCTTTTAAGTTTGAGAAATCATGCAGCCTAAACTCTATTAGATACTCCCTCTCCTGAATTACCCGAGTCAGCTTTTCGTAATCCTGATCAGATATGACAAACCGCTTAGAATGGACAAGGGATGGATTCATCTGCGAGTCACGCACAAAATCAGAAATCGCAAACGTAGCTGAATAACGATCTGTTTCGAACTTAACCTGATCACCAATGTTTAGGTCATACTGCGACTTGTAATACACTGGCACAGCAATGCTCCCGTCATTTACGTGTAAAACCTCGCTTTTCAGATTAAGCAAATAATCGAATTCATCGTTTTGCATTACGAAGCTAATATCCATAACGCTTGCTTTTTCAGATTCAGGCTGTAAATAAAGCTGTGAGCCATCTACATTAAGCATTTCAACTACTTTTGCACTTTCCACCAATTCATTTTCATTGCCCCATTGCTTAATGTCCTCTTCATTCAGTGTTCCTGCATGCATTTGTACGACATGCGGAGCTTTTGCTTGAATAAATAGATGCTGAATTGATTGTGTAAGCTCGACAATCATTTTTGCACCAGATGCCATTAGCACTGAAGCTAGAAAAATAAAAATAAACAGTGTAATCGTGATGCTCTTTTTTCGCAGCAGATCCTTCTTAAGCATTCTTGTCAGCATGTGAAGTAAATGCCCTCCTATCCTTTAATTTAATATATGCATAACAGAGGATTGAACAATTTTTTGAATATGATTTGCTACTTCCTCCGCTTGCTCCGTTATAAACATATGCGACCCTTGCTTAATTGGAATCATATGAATCTTCGATGCAAAGTACGGACTCCATTGAAGTACCGCTGATAAATCTACCGTTTGGTCAGATGCTCCCCATAGGTAATATATTGGAATGTCCAATGGTTCAAAGCTTAACTCCGCAGAAGATTGCAGCGCGCGAAAGTCTGACCGAATCATTGGCATAAAAAATTGCAACAGCTCGCGTTCAGCTAGCAGCTCTTCCGGTAAGCCTCCATATGCTAATAAATGATCGATTAATTGATCATTCGGAAGCTCTGAATACAGCTTACCTGCGAATGCTTCTGGGCAATTGCAGGCGGACAATATAAGCCTGATCTCTCTAAAAGACGAGCCTCGTACCGCTTTCAGCTGCTGAGCTACAAAATACGCGACAATACCACCCAAGCTATGACCGATTAATATTACATCCTGCTTTAATACTGGTAGCAACTCATGAACGTATCGATCCACCATTTGCTTAAGATCGTCTAGCAATGGTTCTTGATTTATTCCATGTCCTGGCGGATTAATCGCCCACACTTCAAAATCTTTCGAAAGGTACGAGCATAACGGCTTATATACTTGAGCATGCCCTCCTAGATAGGGGAAACAAACAATTTGTTGCTTCCCCACACCAGGCTGCAGCTGTTCAACAATGATGCTTTCCACTACAATCCCTCGCTTTTCAGTAGATAGCTGCATGTATTGATTTACGCTTGAACATAACGAGGTAATGTTTGCAGCGATACCTCTGATTTTTTCTTATAAATAAGATGTAGAACAATAGCAGCAAGCAAGAAAAATGTAATTTGCATAATTTGTACTTGTGGATTAAAGTAGTACAAATCAATTTGACTGCCTGTTGCAACAAGCCAGAAAGTTAATAAATAGAAGAATATATTCCCTTTTGTTGCATTAAACACATACGATTGGAACACAACGAAAATCATAAGCTGAATAACGTAATAAATATAAGCAGTCTGTGTCCCAAAGGATGAGATAATATAACCCGGCAGCACCCATATTCCGAATAATAGCCCAGTGATAAGTCCACTTGTAACGTTGTTTTTCAGCTTTTCCTGCAAGTATGGAAGCAAAAAGCCTATCCAACCGAATACTCCGCCAATTAAACCTGTTTCTTGGAATAGGTTAAGGAAGGTTTTCCCAACCATACCCCACACAGTGTATGAATTATCTGGAACAGGTATACCAAACAGCTTTGAGCCATAGTGCATAGAAGCCGCAAAAACAACTGCGGTTGCAACCAGTATCGGAATCCAGAACAGATGCTCCTTGCGCGGAACGATACGCATTAGCAGATCCTTTACGCCTTTCCAGCCACCCATTGCATAATAAGTAATAAAGCCTGCAATCGTTGGGGAATACAAAGCTATAATAGCGATCGGATGCATCAAGGTTAATTCACCAACTAAAGGCACAACTAAATCTGCAAAGAAAATAAAAACAATCGCAACTCCGTAGCACGCACCAAACGCTATCGCTAAGTACAAATATAAAAATTTATTAGATGTTTTCATCACTACGCTCCTTTTTGCTCAAGCTTCCGTGACACTAAAGCTTGAAGCTCATTAATCGTACTGAAATATTGCAGATCAAGATCTTCATTCGTAATTTCAATACCGAACGTTTGCTCAACGAAGTCAACTAAACGCATTGCGAATAAAGAATTCACAAAACGAAGCTCAAAATAGTTATCATCATCGGATAATGTCGCTCCCTCATGCGTAAACGATATATTTTCATTAATAAATGCGCGTAATTGCTCACGATAATCCATATAACTCCTCCTCTAATCGTTCAATAGACAATAGGTCTGGTGCTTCAAGCATTACATAATTAGGGTAGCTTGGTATTGTTTCCAGCGAATGCTCAAACAGATACCGTCCATTGCCATCATCATGCTTAACTGTAAAGCCTGAGAATCGATAGCTTATATTCATCATTCGGTTTCTTCCCGTGTCGATAAAATGTGCCTGCAGCTTGCAATTGTGAAGCTTCGCTTGATTCATAATATACGTTATGAGCAGTGTGCCAACACCTCGTGACATCACGCGACAGCTCATCAAAAGCAGCTCTATATGCCATGTAGGTGCAGTCGTTTTAACAAGAGCTATCCCTATTTTTCCATATGTACCGTATTTGTCTGTTAACTCGCACACAAGCAAAGCATAATCAGGATCATGAATTAGCTGTACAAGCTGCTCATAGCTGTACGTTATCCCCGTCGAATTTAGCTGATTGGTTCGAATAGTCAGCTCTTCGACGCGCTGTAAGTCATTCTCAGTTGCTAAATTAACTGTAAACTGCATATCTAAAGATGCGAGAAATTGCTCAGATGGCCCTTCATACTGCATTTCTTCACTTTTTCTAAGTTGATCAGCAACATACATTTCACGTCTCCGAGCAGAATCCTCTGTAATAAACCGGGGCATCAGCCTTGGATCGTTCAATAGATCTTTATAATGATCTGCGTGCATGCATATCACTCCGAGCTGCTCATTATCAACCTCATCGAGCTCAAAACTTTGATCATCAATGAATAACATCGTATCGAAGCCGATATTCAAGTTTTTTTGAATAGCGCGAATGCTGCTCGATTTAGAACTCCAATGAATTTCGGGATAAAGAAAATAATGTTCCAAGCCAAGCTCTGCAAGCTTCGCTAGCGCAAGTTCCGAATCATTTTTACTTGCGATTGAATGAAGAATCCCTCGTTTGTCTAACGTATCAATTATGCTAGCAATTGCAGGCTTTAATGAGACTTCACGATCTTCCAATAACACGCCATCCCATATCGTATTGTCTAAGTCCCACACAATACATTTGATATCGCGGCTTGACATAAGCGCTGCCTCCTTAATACGAGTAAAAGCCTTGTCCAGATTTTCTTCCGTGCAGTCCAGCATCAACCATTTTTTGAAGCAATGGACAGCAGCGAAACTTCGGATCTTGGTAGCTGTCATACAGCACCTTTAACGAATGGACGACCGTATCTAACCCGATGAGATCTGCTGTTTCTAAAGGTCCCATCTTATAGTGAAAGCCTTCCTTCATAATTCGATCGACCTGATCTGCTGTTGCTATTCCGTCTTGAACGATAAACGCTGCCTCATTCATCAGCAAATGTGATAATCGATTCGAAACAAAGCCCGGCAGATCATCAATGACAACCGGCTCCTTACCAAAGGACTGAAGAAACTGAACGACAGCTTGCTCTGTTTGCGCAGAGGTATGGAAGCCTCGAATGACCTCGACCATCGTTTTCAGTGGAACGGGATTCATAAGATGAATACCGATGACACGATCCGGATGCGGCAGCTGTGAAGCAAGCTTCGTAATCGAGATACAGCTAGTATTAATTAAGTACAACGCAGTTTCCTTGCAGATTCCTGCTAACCGTCGAAGCTCATTTGTTTTCGTTTCAACGTTTTCTGAAACATTTTCTATAATGAGATCAAGCCGTTCAATATCTTCATAATGATCCTGCATTGTAATACGTTCCATAATGTCCTGCAGCGAAACATCGCCGTAGCTTTTTTTCAAAAAGCAGGCTGAACGGTACTCCTGCTTAATCAGCCCTTGTGCTTCAATAAGCTTCTGCTTATCGATATCTTTAACGATGACATGGTACCCATGTCGTGCTAAATCCAACGCAGTTGCACAGCCCATCACGCCAGCTCCAATAACTGCGACGGTTACATCGTTATTCATGAATCTCTCCCCCTCCTATCTAAAGCAGCTCTTCGAATAATTGCTTTGTTTCGCTCATGGCTAGATCAATGCGCTCACTAAACCAGCAAACATCCGATTGCTCCAAAGAAATATTAGGGTACATACGAGAAATGCTAGAAACTAATATACCGTGCTCAGCTAGCTTGTTATGCAAAATAATATCTTTACTCATTAATTCAAACGTATATGCTTCCGTCGACATAAGCGGCTCCTTGCAGCAATGATAGGAGGCGCATCCAGTCGGTCCTTGGATGACAAGCTCAACTCCATATTTTTCAGCTGATTTCATTAGCTCGTGATGGATGAGATTCATCGTCTTGTTCATCGTGCTAAGTAATTCCCCTTCATTTCGACTCAAAATTTCTAGAGTAGCTTTCACAGCTGCAGTTCCTAGCGGATAGCCGTTAAAAGTGCCTGCATGGATCACTTTTTTATCAACGAGGAGCTTCATCAGCTCTTCTTTGCCGGCTAATGCCGCAACAGGAACACCGCCTCCAGCGATTGCTTTACCAAGCGTCGTCAAGTCTGGTGTTATGCTAAAAACTTGCTGCGCACCTCCTAACCCCATACGAATCCCTGTAATGATCTCGTCAAAAATAAGTACAATGTGGTGACGGTCGCATAGCTCGCGCACCCGCTTCATATAAGAGATGGAAGGAGTAACGCCCCCTCCATTAACACAGACTGGTTCCATAATGATGGCAGCAATCTCATCTGCATGCTCATCTAGAAAATGCTCCAACAGCGCAGCATCGTTCCAAGGAAGAATATACGACTGATTCTCCATAATGCTATCCGCTCTTCCTTGCGTTCCTTTTAGATCACCTAAGTATTCCTGAGGAATATGAGAGCTCTTCGCTGCACGTCCACCCATAATATTGTCCGCATTGCCATGATAGTGCCCGATAAAGCGAACGAATTTATTCTTTTTCGTCCACGCCCTAGCTACTCTCAGCGCATTTTGCACAATCTCAGTCCCGGAAACACCGAATCGTATCATGTCAGCTGAAGGAACGAAGCGATGAATAAGCTCTAAAGCTTCTGCGTCCATATCACAGTGACTAACAGATAGAACGCGATCAATCGTTGACTTCAATGCTTCGCTATATTCTGGATGCCCATGACCAATAATTAGAGCGCCAAAGCGCGCATACAGGTCTAAATACTCATTACCTTCCAGATCCCAAACCTTACTTTTATTTGCTTTCATAAAATGAATCGGCGTCTCTTCCCAAGGCAAATGAAAGTTGTAGTGCACGCCGCCAGGAAGGTGTTTCTTTACTCTAGCATTATAGTCTTTTGCGCTAATTGCTACTGTCATGCTTTCCCTCCTATCATTATATCCATAAATCTAGCTAATCTATCATTTCATCATATGCGTAGCATTTTTTCTCATAGTTATGCTCTAGAACGAGATTATGCATAATTTGATTAGGCCCAACATCGATGAATAGTAGATTTTCATGCAGCAATGGGTGATCGATCGCCTGCGTCCAATAGACTGGCGTCATTAGTTGATCTTTGAGCACAACACGGATTTTTGCCGGATCATCGACCAAAGACTTAGTAACGGTCGATAGCGTTGGAAACCAAGGGGCTGAGATCGTTAATTGATCAACGAGCTCTTCCATATCTTGCTGTAAAAATTGCATAAAGGAGCTATGGTAAGGAGCATCCGCCTTCATCGGCACCATACGAAACGGAATAAACTGAGCGCCTAACTTTTCCATATGCTGATCAAGCTGCTTCAAAGATTGCCGGTCTCCAGCTACAATAAATTGGCTACGAGAATTATAGCCAGTGATCATTAGCGCGCCTCCTTCTGCTTGTAATTGAACGATAATTGGCTCCAGCTTCTCCAATTCAATATCAATTGCAAGTCCAGCATTCCCTTTTTGTTTAAGAATGGCGCTCTCCATGAGCTCACCACGTTTTTTTGCGAACTGAAGCCCTTCCTTCAAGCAAATTGCCTCTGCACATACATAGGATGAAAGCTCACCTAAACTATGCCCAATTCCGGCATATGGCAGTTCTCCTTGCTTTTCCAGCAAGGATTGAAAGTAACAAACGCTTGCAGCAACAACGAGTGGCTGAGCCAACTCTGAGCTCGTAAGCTGCTGCAATGTGCCCTTACTTAGCAGCTCAAGTACATCTGTACCAAGCACGTCACTTGCTGTCTGTACAACATGAGCAGCTGAGGAGTTCCTCTCCAGCAGCGACTTACACATCCCTTTATATTGACTGCCTTGTCCAGGAAATAAAGCAACATAGCTCACATTGAATCACCTCGGATAACATATTGCTTAAGCCCATAATGAGAAATAATTTCTTGTTGCATTTGCGAGGAGCCTTCAATGATTTCTAACACCTTCGCTTCACGATATAAGCGCTCCACACCATAATCCTCATGAAATCCATTCGCACCATGTACTTGTAATGCATCGTTAGTAACTTGGACGGCCACTTTCGATGCAAAGTACTTCGCAATCGTTGTCTCCATTGTTGCGTCTCCTGCTTTGATTAAACGTTTTTCTGCTGCTTTTTCACAAAGTGCTCGAGCCGCGTGGATATTCGTGACTGCATCTCCGATCATCGCTCGAATTGTTTGAAACTGAGATAGCTTCTGATCGAACTGAACACGCTTGCGCGAATAAGTGACCATACGTTCGAGCGCTGCCTGAGCTATCGCCAGCCCAGCCCACGCCACACTATATCGGCCTTGGTCAAGCGCAGAAGAAACGACATATTCAAAACCAAAGCCTTTTTTACCGATCATATAATGTTTTGGGATTTTAACTTGGTCCAGCTGAATTTCTGCCAGATGCGTACCAGTGCCTGCCATTAGCTTCGTTAGCGGTTTAGTACTAACGCCGGCTTGTTCTCGCTCTACTAAAAAGGTAGAGCTTCTACCATCACATGAAGCAACGATAATAAATACATCTGCTAGATTCCCATACGTGATCCACTTTTTAGTACCGTTTAATATATAACCATCCTCCACCTCCTTCCACGATGTTTTCACGCTTTTAGCGTCCGAGCCCACTTCAGGCTCTGTTAAGCCAAAGGCGCCTATCCATTCCCCGCTTACCAGCTTTGGAAGCCATGCAGCCTTTTGCTCGCTTGTACCGAATTTGGCAATAGTTTCACTGACAAGCGACGTATGCACCGTTAACAAACTACGTGTAGCAGGACAAGCCTTACCGAACAGCTCAGTAAACTGCCCGTACAAAAGTGGCGACATTCCTAAGCCACCATATTCCTCGCTAATGGAAGCTGCAAGATAGCCTCGCTTTGCCATGCTATCAATAAGCGTACGTGGAACACCTCCTTCATGATAGATTGCCTGCTGTAATGGCATGATCTCATCTGCGATAAATTGTTTAATCTCTTCAAGCACTTGTCGCTGCTCTATTACTGCTGTCATAGCGACACCTTCTCATCGACGCATTCCTGTAAGTAGCCTGCAAATTCTTCAATTGTTTTGTACTCAAACAAAGCAACCGGGCTAATGTCCACATCGAATTCCTTACGCATACGGTTAATAATTTTGAGAGCTTGAATTGACGACATTCCAATCTTCATAAAGTTCGTATCGTCAGCAATATTTTCTGGTTCCTCCCCTAGCACTTGAGCAATCTCCTGTTTCATGTACTGCTTAATATGTTCCATCGACATACTGTGACTCACTCCTCTCATTATTGTTGATCTAACCAGCATTGTTCGTGATCAAAGCTATAGCTTGGCATCGTGAGCAGCTTGCCAGATCCATGTGGATACAGCTCATCCCATTTCATAGGAATACCGATTACATAAAGTTGCTGCAGAAGCAGCATGGCATCGGTTTCCGATACTCCATCCATTTGTGTAGTATGACGAATTACGATCGCATTGCCAGCATCTATCTCATTCATATCCTCATCCGTCATATTCACCGCAATCAGCACATCACATCGTGTTTCTTCTATTAAATATGGTCTGCTTCTTAACGAATCTAGCTCACTTGCAAATTCAATAGATTGAATATTCGCATGCAGCACTTGCAGCAGCTGTTCAACCTGCTTAGAAGGATGAACGGCTTCAGCAATCGCTGCTTGTCCATGTGAAGTCTGCGCATGTGCATTCGCTGCATCATTGGGTTTTAACTTGCTGCCCATCTGTTCTTTCCATAAAAGCATCACCTTAGGCTTTAGCCTATTGATTGCATGACCATGCACGGGTTCGAGCCATTGATAGTTTCCGTTATCTTGCTTGACAGCAACATAAGCGGTTCGATGCGTATAATGCTTTCTTGCTTTATTGCGCGTATATGCAATGTCCTCAACATTCCAGTTGGACGCATCGATTGCTGCCATCGATTGCTCAACAAGCCTTGACAACGATTGAGAAGTTTTAGCAGAAAACGTAATTAGATGTGCACGCTTATCGCTGCTAATCATCGCAGCATGTGGCCATTCCTCAACGACGATATGAGCATTCGTCCCACCCAGACCTAAAGAGCTAATACCAGCAATTCTCGGCTGTCCATCTGTCGTCTCCCAGCGCTTTGTATCATTAACGATGTAAAAAGGTGTTTTATTCAGTTGAAGAGCTGGATTAATTTCCTTAACATGCAGGCTTGGAGCTAGTGCTTTATGCTGCAAAGCCAGCAGCACTTTTGCAAGGCTTGCTCCACTTGAAGCTGGAAAGAGATGTCCAATATTCGACTTCACAGAACCGATCCCTATCGCTTCAGCCGTTAACTTGCCGTTACCAAACCATTTGTTAAGCGCACGAATTTCAATTGGATCGCCAATCGTTGTTCCGGAGCCATGTGCTTCAATGTAGCTGACCTGACTTGGTGCAACCTTAGCATCGGCGTACGCTTGCTTCAAAACTTCATATTGACCTTTTGGATTCGGAGCCATAATGCTTAATGAATATCCATCATTGTTAATCGCAGTGCCGCGAATAACGCCATGAATATGCTTATTGTCCTTTACAGCCTTCGTAAGAGGCTCAATGTATACAGCAATTACCCCTTCACCGATAATCGATCCATCAGCATCCTTATCAAACACTTTCGTCTGACAGCTTGACGAGCAAATGCCTGCATTGTTAGAAAGCTGATGAACATCATCGGATACATTGATATTAGCTCCAATGACAACGGCACCTTCAATCTCTCCATAGCGGATAGCTGACACTGCATGATGGAGATTCACTAAAAATGAAGAGCATGCTGTGTCGATCGCAATAGCAGGACCTGTAAAGTTATACAGATGCGAAATTTTTGCTGCGACGATATTGGACATATTCCCGACCATCGCATGTGGATGAATCTGTTTTACTCCTTTGTTTTGCATCAGCTGTACTACCTTATTCATGTAGCTGCTCGGATTAATTGCAGCATACACCCCAATCGGTCTAGCCTCCTCCGTCTGAGCGATGACGCCCGCTTCCTCAAGAGCCTCATAGCTCACTTCATAGGCGATGCGCTGCTGCGGATCTATAAACGAAGCCTCTTCTTTGCTTAGATCGAAAAAACGATAGTCGAATTGATCAATGCGATCGAGCTCACCAATCCAATCGCTCCATTCGTTATACCCAGACAGCTGTTTGCGCTCCTCACTTACCTGCTTAATACTATCCACTTTTTGAGTCAAATTGCTCCAAAACTTCTCCTTAGTCGTTGCATCAGGCACTCTTAGCGACAATCCAGTAACAGCGATAGACCTGTATATATTAAGCGGCTCTCCTGCAGTAGCTTCTTGCTCAAGCATGCTGCTTTCCTTAACAAGATCAAGCTGTTCGATATATTGCGCCATCTCTGCTATCGTTTTACAAAATACTAGCAGCTCTGCCCCTACCTCATGCTTATAATGCGATGCAATATACTCAAGCAGTTCATATGCTTTGATCGATTGTCCACCTAATGCCATAAAGGCATCCTCTATCGAAATTTGTTCTTCCGGCAATGCTAGCACCTTCGACCACATCGCGCGAAGCGCAGCTTCACTAGCATTGCGAGGTGCGATGATCGGACGGCGCTCATGCTTTAGCTGCGCTTCATATGCTGCAAGCTTACTAATCTCTTCGTCAAACTCTCCATAATCAAAGCTTGTTTGCAAAACGAAGCGCTGAACTTTTCCACTCGTCGTTTTCGGTATTGCTTTTATTGGAAGCACATGAGTAATATCGATACCAAGTGCAGCTTGCAGCTTGCGTTCAAGCGCTTCTTTGATCGGATAAAAGCGCGCGGCATCCGCTTTATATTTTACAAATACAAGCAATTCCTCCTGCTGCAATCTCGAATTAAAATGACCAACGACGGCTAAATTGCCTCTAGGAATGAGTTCTGTGTCATATAACACCTCTTCCAAATCATGAGCGTAAAAGTTCAAGCCTCTTACAAACACGATGTCTTTTATCCGCCCTGTTACAACTAACATTCCTTCAATCATATAACCAAGATCACCGGTGCGAAGCCATCCATTAATAAACAATTGTTCATTAACTTCCGGCAAGTTATAATATCCCTTCGTAACAGAAGCGCCTCTAATTTGAATCTCTCCTATGCTGCCTTCATCCAGCACCTCACCGCAATGGCTGGCGATGCGAATCTCAATGCCTGGCATAGCGTATCCTTCACGCACAAATTCCGTAATATCATCAGAAGCGAGCGAATCTATGTTTTTGTCGACAAGCTGTTGTTCTACAAGCGCTTTACGCGATAATCGTTCAACGACTGGCGGCATACCGACAACCGAAGAGCTTACTCCAACGGTTGCTTCTGCCATGCCATACGCTGGAAACATCATCTCTGCTCGATAGCCACAGCGAGAAAATTTGTTTACAAATCGATCAATTACTTTAGTCGAGATCGGCTCGGCTCCATTCAATGTAATGCGCAAGGAAGAAAGATCAAGAGTATCGAGCTTATCATCCGGCACCTTTTGTACCATCCAATCGAAGCCAAAATTCGTACAGCAAAACCATTTCCCACGATGCTCAGTAATTTTCTTCAAAAACAAATACGGGGATCTAATGAACGAATACGGCAAAAATTGAACAATATTCGCTGCACAATACATCGGCAAAAGATGCTGTCCAAACAGTCCCATATCATGAGTATGTGGAAGCCAGGTAAAGACTGTATCTCCATCCTCAACCCCTAAACCGATTTTTGTCGCATAATTATTAGCCATTATATTGTAGTTCGTAAGCTGCACACCTTTGGGTATGCCCGTGCTTCCAGAGGAAAACTGTAGAAAAATAACATCGTCTGGCTTGCTTTCATACACCTCTGCTTCAACCATATGCTCGTCCTGAAGCTCAGCTGTAGATATAAGCTCCAGCTCCTCGAACACCCCTGATTGGCGAAGGCCTTCATAGCGAGCTCGCAAAGACTCGTCAATGATGACGATCGGCTTGTGAAGCACCTCCCAAACCCTTGAAAATTTCAAAAGTCCGGGAGAGTTTGGTTCCCACGATGTTGGCTGACTTACCGGTGCGGCAATGATACCGCCTAAAAAGCAAGCCCATAGTGCTTTATAAAATTCCCGCGGCTGATCGAGCTCAAGTATAAGCATATCGCCTGGCTTGATGCCCTTAAGTCGCAGCTGCTGTAAATATACGCGAGCTTGAATGACAAGCTGTGCGTAAGACTCAAACTGCTCATTGCCCGAAGTGTCAACATAAGTGATGCCGCGCTCGGGATAGGTGCTGGCAATATACAGCAGCATATTACCTAATGTGTCGAATTCCTTTGGAATAAGCACTGGACTTCCTGTTTGGATAGCTTTAACGCCCATGAATGAGTTCCACTCCTTTTTCATCATTCCATTCCAATAAGCCGCTTGATCCACTCTGGATGCCCTCCATTAGCTGCTTTCGATCAAAGCCATGATCACTTTCGAGCTGAATATACAAATGAGTCTCGTCGTAATACATCGTAACCATCATAGAAGCGAGGGAAGGCTGTTTTTGCTGTAGCTCTTGCTGTGGCACATGCTGCGGCTCTTGCTGTAGTTCTTGCTGTGGACCTTGCTGCGGCTCTTGCTGCGGCTCTTGCTGTAGTTCTTGCTGTAGCTCTTGCTGTGGATCTTGCTGCAGTTCCTCTTGCCAAGTAGCATCAACACGATTCTCAGATGGGATATACCCCTGGAAGTTAAACAATATGCAGCGATATGACTCGGCGGTAACTGCCAATGTGCTCAAGTATTGGCGCACTTTAGCATACTTTTCTGCAAGCTTTTCGTCATGCAGAAGAGCCATGAAATTCAGATGATGTCGCTTAATAAGTTCCATCACATTGAACCATTCATCCGCTGAAAGTGAAGTGGACATTAGCATCGGTACAATGTCCAAAAACTCTCCAACACAGTCATAAAACTGCTCATCACCATATTGTCTACCGTAATGTACAACCGCTAGAGGCAGCTGCGGAACTTGAGCTATGTCACTAAGCGCTTGAACAACTGTCTGTAGCAATGACCACCATTGCTGCTGAAGCTGATCATTCTGAAGCTTTAGCTTGAACTCAAGTGAGCTTGCTTTCTCCGATACTTCAGCTATACGTTGCGTGCCTATCAGCTCCCACTGCTGCTGAGCCAACTGCCACTCTTCGAGCTGAAAACGCTCGATAATTGCTCGCTCGTCTATCTCAGACGGACCCTGCTCTAGCAGCGCAACATAGCGATCGAACGCTAAACTCGCTGTTGTGCCTATTGGCGAATCAAGCTGAGCTGTAATGCCCTCCATCAGAACCTGTGCACTCATACCGTCAAAGATCATATGATCCAGCCCCCAAATGATCCGATGCTCCTCAGCAGTCAGCTTAACAATCGCGATTCTCCAAGGAAGCTGATTCTCCAAGTATGTCTCTAGCAAAATCACTTTCGTAAGCTGAATTAGAAGCTCGTCCTTACCTTGCTCCAATGTAGATAGATCGAAATAAGGGATGCTTTGCACCAGTGCATCATCGAGCTGACTTAATTCAACCTGCAGCCATCGTTGCTGCTCCGTATCTTTAACACAATGAAGCAGTTGATGACTTGCAATTAATCGAACAATGGTCTGTTTAAGCTGCAGCTGCTCGCGACTTCCTGTCACTGTAGTCATGAACCCACTTGGAGATGATCCTAATGCTGCATGCACCCGCTGCATCGGAGACCATGCAAATTCATGTACAACATTGGCATGTTGAATATATTGTGCAAGCAACTCATTCATATGACGCAAATACTGTACGGTTGAATCGATCTGCTGCTTATTCATCCGCATTATAGCTGGAATCGCCGAGCTCATCTTCTCTTGATGCGTTGTATCTCGATGATTGATTTGCTTAAGTCGCTGCTCATCCACCATTGCTTCTTGCTCCATTAGCTGCAGCTTAGGCAGTGCTGCGAGCTTAGAAGCAGTTGAATGGCTAAATACTTCTTGAATAGAAATTTCTATCCCATACTCCTTCAAGGCTTGGATAAATGCGATTGCTTTTAGAGATTGACCTCCTGCTTGAAAGAAGTCGTCATGAATTCCTAGCGCATCGACATCAAGCACAGATTTCATCTCGAATAGGATGATGCTCTCTAGCGCGTTTCTTGCAGCAGTAATGGGCTGGCTGCGGATAGCCTTTTCAATTACTGGTAGCTGTTTGCGATCAATTTTACCAGTTAACGTTAACGGCATCTGTTCAAGGCGCATCATTCGCTTTGGAACCATATATTCTGGCAAATGAGCTTGAAGAATCTCATAAACCTCCAGCTCCGACCTGCTTTCACCTCTACGCTCGGTATAATAAGCTGCCAAGTATGAGCTGCCCAGCTGATCCTTGTGTACAGCAACGATTGCTTCGTTCACTTGTGCAAGCAGCTTCATCTTAGCTTCGATCTCTCCAAGCTCGATGCGGAAGCCTCTAATCTTCACTTGGAAATCTGTTCGCTCCACGTACACCAATGCTCCATCTTCTCTACGCCATACCCGATCACCCGTACGATATAGCTTGCCTGATTTAGAGAATGTGTCATCGATAAAGCGCTCGACTGTCAGCTCTGGGCGATTGGAATAACCAATTCCAACACCTGCACCTCCAATATAAAGCTCCCCTATCACATTCGGTGGCACTGGACGACCTTTATCATCGAGTACATAAAGCGTTGTATTGCTTAACGGCCTACCAATTGGGATGTTGTGTGCAAGCTCTTCATCTTCAGTCAATCGATGAAAGGTCGCTATAAATGTAGTTTCTGTTGGTCCGTACACATTGAGCAAACGATCTGCTCCGATAGCCTCTATTGCCTTTTTAACATGATCGTAGGAAGCCGCTTCTCCCCCAAACATAATGCAACGCAAGCTGCTTAAGCAGTTTAAATTGACTTCCACAAGCAAATTAAACAAGGCCGTTGTTATAAACATTAATGTAATACGCTCATGTTCAATTAAGCTGGCTAGCTGTTCAATGTCTATCGCTTGCGCTTTCGATGTGAGTACAAGACTTGCACCATTAAGCAATGCACCAAAAATATCAAACACTGATCCATCAAAGGCGTACGTCGACAGCTGAACAATACGATCATCATCATTGACAGCAACAAAATTGCTATTGCGTACCACCTTCAGCACATTACGATGGCTAATTAATACTCCTTTTGGCGTACCAGTCGAGCCTGAAGTATAAACGATATAAACCACATCAGATGCTTTTAGCGCAGATCCATCCGGTTCAGGATAGCTTTTATCCACATCATAAAAATGGTCCAGCTGCTCTACTGTAATTAGCGTTCTCACACTTAATTCAATAAGCTCCTCCCGATAACGCTCCTCCGTCACTACGAGCAGTGCTTCACTATCGTTCAGCATAAACTCAGTACGCTCGCTCGGCTGTTCGGGATCAATCGGAACGTAGATGCAGCCTAGCTTCAAAGCTGCCAGTATACTAATGATTTGCATTGGCCCTCTGGATAGATATAGAGCGACACGCTGGCCATTTACAGCTCCTTGCTCCTTAAGCAAGAGCGCAAGTGCATTGATCCTTCTATTAAGTTCAGCATAGGTAAAGCTAAGTTCACCGAACCGTAAAGCAATATGCTCTGGCACACGATTCACCGTCTCAACAAACAGCTCAGGTATAGTTGCATCCATCGGATATTCCACTGCCGTTGCATTACAATGAGCCAGCCAGCGATCATCCTGTTCATCCCATAGCGTTATCGTTTCCAGCGTATGATCGCGATCTTTCATAATCGAGCTGATCACATTCGATAATAGAGCAGCAAAGCGCTCAAGCATTCGCTCGATTGTCGCTGAGCGGAATAAAGAACGATTGAACTCTACCTCTACTGTAAAAGCTTGATAATGATCCAACACTGTCCACGTCATATCAAATTTGGACTCAATAGATGCAGCTGGGGTGAATTCCTTAAACTCCAGATCGCCAAAGCTCAGTTCGTCAGTCCCCATATTAATGAAGTTCATTACGACATCAAACAATGGATTCCGATTGGACTGCTTCTCTAGCTTCAAGTCATCGACAAGCATGTCATATTGATAATCCTGGTGGTCAAATGCCTGCACCAGCCTATACTTCACATGCTGAAAATATTGTTCAATCGTGAGCTTCTCATCAATCGTTGTTCTAATTGGCAGCATATTAACGAACATGCCTACGATCGATTGCCACTCTTTTCGTCGACGTCCAGCGATTGCTGTTCCAACTACGACATCCTCAGAAGCGGTATACTTCCATAGAAGCAGTTGCAGCGTGCCGATAAATAGCATGAATGGTGTCAGCCCTTGCTGCTTGCACAGCTGCATAATATTCTCATTCAGCTCATCTGGTAGACTGATGCTTAGTTTTTCACCTTTAGCTGTAGTCTGTGCCGTACGTAAAAAATCCGAAACAAGCTCTAGCTGCGGCACGCCATCTGCAAATTGCTGATGCCAATACCGCTGTTGCTGCAGCATTTCCGCTGATTGCAACGATTCGTTCTGCCAAGCGGCATAGTGACGATAATGCTGTTGAAGCTCTGGTAGCTGCTCTCCTGCATACAAGGCTGCAACTTCATGCAGCAATATACCGATCGAGGATTGATCCGAGATAATATGATGCATATCGATCATCAGTGCGAACGTATTAGACGTAAACTTAAATAGCTTAATTCTAAGCAAAGAAGGATTAGACAGATCAAACGGCTCAATGTATCGTTCAGCGTACTGATCGAATTCTGACTCCTCGCATGATATAACCTCCAGCACGTCCGGAACCTTTGAATGTATGCGTTGTACTAACCGACCTTCCTCCATATGAAAGCTTGTACGAAAAGCTTCGTGCCGTGCGACAAGGGTAGCGACAACTGTTCGAAGACGCTCCACATCTAGCGATCCAGTCAGCTTATAAAAGGATGCGAGATGATAAGGCATGCTGTTCCCAAGCATTTCCTGCACGACATAAAGCCTTGTTTGAGCGGAAGATGCCACATAGCTTCTAAGCTGCTCAACACGATTGAGCTCGACTTCCATTAGCTCTAATCTGTTATTTTCGACAATCTCGCAGTGATTTTTATAGCGCTGCCACACCAGCTGTACCATTTGCTGTAATTGAGAAGTGGCGAACATCTCCTCGATCGTCACCTCGATATGAAGCTGTCTTTTTATACAAGCAACAAGAGCAATGACATGCAGAGAATGTGCACCAAGCTCAAAGAAATCAGAACTCGGACTAAGCTCCAGATCGCCTAGCTGCTCCTTCCAGCCTTGAGCAATCACAGCTGTTAACTCCGCTTCATTCAGCGTTGCTTTCTTCGTAGTCTGCTTACTGCTGTGCTGCTTTCCTTCTGCTTCAATATTGGCTTGCTTAACGCCCAGCATCGTCGTTAGCTTCACATCATGCTCATGTTGTGTGCGTTCGAAGCAATATCCAGGGAGCGAAAGCTTGCGCGGTATAACAGAATATAGTCCCTCCCAAGACAGCTCCAGCCCATAACACCAGCATTCGGCAAGCGCACGCATTACCATTGCCGCTTCATCCATGTCGTTACGCATCAACTCTTCAGATAAAAGCGCGACATTATAATAGGTTGTAGATGATTGGTTCAGCTGTGATAAGAACTCGTCTTTGGATTGAGTCAATTGCATAATGACAGTTGGCTCTGCATGCAGCCAGCTATAAACATCAACCGACGTACTCGTGTTGCTATCGTTGGTGCATGCATCGAAAGCATATAAAATTGGATCATCATCATATAAAGCTTGGTTCTGCTTCACACGAAGAACCAGCGATTGCAGCTCATAAGGCAGTTGTGCAAGTGCATGCTCATAATAAGATGCATATTGCATCGCTCCAGGGGATAGACTGCTCCATGCTTGCACCTCACAGCGATAAATAACTGAGATTGCGTCTTCAGCAGTTATATAACCTACAAGGCTCCAGGCTACCAGCTCCCCTACACCTTGCCCAACATAACGATTAGGCTTGAAGCCCGTCTGCTGCAGTGCGTTGAACAAACAATATTGAACGATGAAGCTATATAAAAGCTCTGCACGTTCACTTCTTACAATTCCATCCCTCATCATTAGCTTTATTTCCTGTTGATGAATGCCATCGAGCTTTTCCAGCAAACGACTATACTGCTGCTCGTAGTAAGCAGTAATTGGTGTGCGAAGCAATGAGCGGTATAGACCAAGTGTCATACCTTTATAAAGTGAAGGACGATGAACGAATGACCATAGCCATTGCGTCGCTTCCATCTCTTTGTTCACTTCGACCACATATGGATTGCTCCAGTCTACATGACCTTGCTCCAGCACGAATACTTGTCGATGACTTAACGTCGCTCTTCCTGTTTGCAGCGTATAGGCAACCCGTTCAATATCCAGCTCCTTTTGCCCAGTAGTCCAGCTTTTCAGCTGTTCACAATTGTGCTGAAGCGATTCACTGCTTGCTGCTGATAGCGGCCAGATTGCAATATCTGAATGAGGCATTGTGAACGGAGAAGACGAATGTTCTGGTGGACTGCTTACAACAAGATGTGCGTTCGTTCCTCCAATGCCGAATGAACTCACTGCAACAGCAATCGGTTCATTCGACTGAGCAAGCTGTTTCGCTTCGGTATTGATATAAAAAGGGGATTGCTCGAACATGATCTGTGAATGCTTTCCTTTATAGTGAAGCAGTGGTGGTGCGATGCGTTGTTGTGCAATGCACACTGCTTTTATAAAGCCAGCTACGCCAGCAGCCGCATCTAGATGACCAATATTCGCCTTCACTGAACCAATTGCACAGTATTGATGTTCATTAGCTTGCCATGCTTGCTGCAATGCATTGATTTCGATCGGATCACCAAGCTGGGTTCCGGTGCCATGCGCCTCCACATATCGGATTTGCTCTGGATCCATTCGTGCCATGCGCATCGCTTGCTGAATAACCTCTTTTTGTCCTGACACACTAGGAGCGGTATAACCGATCTTGTCATGCCCATCGTTGTTTACTGCTGAGCCTTTTACGACTGCGTATATATGATCTCCGTCCTGAATTGCTTGATCAAGCCGCTTAAGCAGTACGACGCCACAGCCGTTGCCAGATAATGTACCCGTCGCTCCTTCGGAAAATGGTCGGCAATATCCGTCCTTCGAATAGATCATGCCTTCATGCCACATATAGCCTTCCTTAAGCGGATAGGATATTGACACGCCGCCCGCTAGCGCCATATCCGCCTCATTACGAAGCAGACTTTGAATCGCTTGATGAATGGCTACAAGTGAAGTCGAGCATGCAGTTTGGACATTTGCACTTGGACCTCGTAAATTTAACTTGTACGAAATTCTAGTTGTAACATAATCCTTTTCATTCAACGTCATCGCTTCAAACAGCTGGACTAAATCCTTTTGCTCACCGATAAAACGAGTTAACCAAGGCGTACTTAAACCACTGCCTGCAAAAAATCCTATCTTCCCTTTATAGTGATACGGATCGTAGCCTCCATCCTCAAGTGCGTGCCATGTAACCTGGTGCAATAGACGAATCTGTGGATCCATTGAAGCTGCTTCATGCAGCGAATAGTTGAAAAATTGATGATCGAAATACGCGACGTCATCCAGATACCCTTTTCTTCGTACATAATGCGGAGAATGTACGTCCTCGAGCGGTACACCCGAAGCAAGCAGTTCTTCTTCTGTAAACGTTCGTATGCTCTCAACACCGCTCACAAGATTGTTCCAATATTGCTGAACGTCACTTGCTCCTGGAAATTGACAAGCCATGCCAATTACAGCGATATCAGTGTCAGCATACTCCTGCTTAACGCTAGCATGATTTTGATTCATAGCGGCTGCTGCTTGCTGATCGTGATGATCACTTATCGAACTTACCGCTTCTCGGCGGTGATCATTCATTGATCCTGATGCTTCTCGGAGATGATGATCACTTAATGAACTTACTGCTTCTCGGCGGTGATGCTCACTCATCGAACTTAATGCTTCTCGGCGATGTTGATCAGACTCGATGCTTGCTGCTGCAAAAGCGGAAGCCCCTTCAGGTCTATTAACACGAATCAGACCTTCCTCCACAAAATAATCGACTAAACCTTGAATCGTCGGATATTCGAAAAGCTTTACTAGCGGCACCTCTTTTGACAGCCACTTGCTAAGCTCCCCATGAATTGTAATTAAACCTAACGATTGACCGCCTAGATCAAAATAATTATGCTTTAGCTGCACATCGTTGCGCTGCAGCGTTTTCTGCCACAGAACAGTTAAGCGCTGTTGCAGCTCGTAGCGCGTCGGTTTACTTGAATCCAGCAACTTTTCAGCTTTTCCGTTTTCTAACGCTATATTTTCATTGCCTTGAATAGCAGTTGTTACAGCCGTTTTCAAAAGTTCTTCTTCATTGGCCATAGCCGTTAGCAGCTTTCGATCGAGCTTGCCGTTAGGAAGCGTGGGCATATGCTGCAAGCTAATTATTCGCGATGGCAGCATATACTGTGGCAGCAGTTCACCGAGATAATGCTTCAATTGCCGCTCAAGCTCAGGCGCACGTTCGCTCTCAATAAATTCATTCGGCTTTACATATGCAATGATTTGCGCATGCTCCGTTCCTTCAGCTCGCACAACAGCTACAGCATACTGAACGGTATGATTACGCAGCAGCTGCTCCTCCACCTCACTTAGCTCAATGCGATAACCGTGTATTTTCACTTGGGTATCCATTCTGCCTAGCAGCTGAAGCTCCCCTGTTTCGAGCATTCTAGCTCGATCCCCTGTACGATAAAGTCGTCCTGAACTTACGTTCGGCAGCATTATAAACTGTTCTGCAGATCGCTCGGGCTCTCCCACATAGCCAGCGCTAACACCTGCTCCACCAATCAATAGCTCACCGTATTGACCGATAGGCAACGGCTCGAGTTGTTCATTGACAATGTAAACCTCAGTATTTAAGATTGGCTTGCCAATGGTAACATCTGTGGAGTCATACAGCTGCTTAACGGTTGACCATATTGTCGTTTCCGTCGGGCCGTACATATTGAACAAGGCCGCTTTGGAATATCGGAATATATAATCTACTAATGAAGCCGGCACATTTTCTCCACCAGTAAATATGCAGTTTAATTGATCTAGCGCTGGTGTAAATAAAGGGTGCTCAACGAATGCTTTTATTCGAGAAACGGTGCTTAGGAGATACGTGCATTCGTGCTGTACAATTTTACGAGCTGCAAGTGAAGGGTCCAGCTGCTCCTGTTCATTAGCTAAGTAGATTGAACCACCCAAACATAACGGAATAATCGATTCAAAAAGAAAAATATCAAATGATACCGTCGTCACACTGTATATTCGATCATTATCATTCGCAAACAGCCCTCTCAATCGCACATCCTCTATAAAATTCATAAGCGAATGTTCGCTCACTTGCACACCTTTTGGCATGCCAGTGGAGCCCGATGTATAGATGTGCGCTGCCGTTACGGGTAGATCAGATAAGCATCTCCCTTCGTTATTCTGATCTGCCACAGTAGAAAAGCTGAATCTTTCATCTATGAAAGCAATCGGTACCGAGAGCTTCATTCGTCTATCATCACTAAGCGCTAGACTTACTGTGCTTTTCTCCAGCATGTAGAGTATTCGCTCCTGCGGAAGGCTAGGATCAATAGGTATAAACGTTATCTTTAGTCTTATACATGCAAGCATCGCTGCATGTATAGCAGCTGTCCGCTTCATCAGTAAGGCTATTCGATCACCAGCTTTTAATCCTTTGCTCTTGAATAATGCAGCGAACTGTTCCACTTGTTCACCTAGCTGCTCGTAAGTAAGCTGATAACCGGAGCTTTCAATAATCGCGACACGATGTCTCGATTGTTGAAGCTGTTGTACAAAGCAGCTGTTCAGATCATCTCGTTCAACATGCTCGGATTGTATCCGTGAGCTGCTACGCTGTATAAGTGATTGCTGGTTAGGAATTTGCACAATCTTGCTAGAGCCAATAGCTTCATGTTCTCGCTCGACGGCTGCCTCCAGTACTTGCAGCAATTGCCCAACGATAGCTTCAATCGTGCTGCTGTCATAAAGCTCCGTTCGATATTCAATGAATCCACTAATCGAATCCTTATCCTGAAGCTCATGGCAGGTTAACAGCAGATCATACGATGCGCAATTCATATCGAACGAATAAGGCTCGAATGTCATCCCTTCCAGCTCAAGCTGATAGGTTTGCATATTTTGATAATCAAAGCAGATGTCGAACAATAAATTATGGTTACGTACACGCGTTACCTCTAACGCTTGCACTAAATCATCAAACTGAAATTGTTCATAGTTTAACGCTTCAAGCATGCTTCGCTTTACACGCTGCAGCAGCCCAGCAAAGCTATCCTCCGCATAGATGGACGTACGGATTGGAAGCATATTTACAAACATCCCTACTGTGTTACGGAACTTGTCGTCCGGTCGACCCGCTGCTGCTGTACCAATGATCATATCGTCGCTACCTGTATAGCGATGCAGCAGCAGTTTCCAAGCAGTAAGCAGCACCATGTTCATTGAGGATTGATTTCTCGTAGCAAGCGCCCTTAGCTTTCTGGCGATAGGCGTAGGAATATCAAAGTGAACACGAGCCCCAGCATTGGAAAGATGATCTGGGCGCGCATAATCTGTCGGTAACGTAAGCTGTGTTCTTGGTGCTTGAAGCTTAAGCATCCAATACTGGCGCGCCTTTTCATAGGATGCATCTTTCTTATATTGGGCTAACCAGTCCACAAAGCTTCGATAAGGCAACGCGGGACCAACCTGTTCGGCGAAATAAAAACGATTCACATCATGCGTAATGAGTTCAACACTTGTTCCATCAGCGATCATATGATGTACATCGAAAAGAAGCACAGATTGTGTCTCGTTTAATCGAGCAACTTCGACCCGCATAAGCGGAGCTTTTGTTAAATCAAAAGGACGAACGAATGCTTTAATGATCTGCTCTATCGTTAGCTGTCGATTGCGATAATCTGAACATACGAGTGGTACTTCAACATCCTCATGTACGATCTGAATTAGTTGACCATCCCGTTGCTGAATAGATGTTCTTAAAGCTTCATGGCGCTGCATTGTATATGCGATCGCTTGTCTCAGCTTCGCTTCATCTAACTTCCCTTCAATTAACGTCGCAGAAGGAACGTTCCATGTAATGTCATGAGGGTGAAGCATACATAACGTATACATTCTAATTTGCGCTGAAGATAGTGGGTATGTGCCAGTCCTTGAACTATCGTATCCATTGTCGATCACTGATAGATCAGTATGCTGATTGCTAGTTTGCTGCTGTAATTGCGATTGCAAGTAGTTAGCAAGCGTAATCGGTGTAACATATTCGAACAGGATGTGCATACCCAGCTTGATACCACATTGCTGCTGCAAAATACTAGCTAGGCTGACCGCTTTTAATGAATCTCCTCCAAGCTCGAAAAAATCACTTTTAGCATCAATTTCGTTATGTCCAAACAGCTTCTCGTATGCGCCAAGCACGATATTAAGAGCTGCGTCATCAGTATGCTCTAGCGCGACTGCTGCTTCATTCCCAGCGATGCTTAGCTTAGGCAGACGAGACTCGACGCTCGATGGCGGCGCACAAGATATAGCTGTAACTGCATCAACTCGAGCAGCTGGCCCCTGAAAAGCTATCGGGTATAAACGCTCGTCATATTGATAGGTTGGCAGTGAGACTCGATAGCATGCCGTATCTCCATACCATGTCTTGAACGAAGGCGTTACCCCGTAGCACCAAAGCTCAGCTATTCGTTCTGTAATGAATTTTTCATCATGCTCCTGTTGCTGAGGATGGCGAAGCATCGAAACAAAGTAATGATCGTCCTTTTTACTGCGATGCATTCTAGCAAACGAAGAAAGCGTGCGCCCTGCACCAACCTCAACGAACACCGCATGCTCATCAGTAAGCACCTTGTCCAAATTCTGTTCAAATCGAACTGCTTCTGTAATATGCTTTGCCCAATATTGCGGAGTAAGCCAACTCTTTTCATCTACCCAATCTCCAGTTACATTCGATACAACGGGATACTTTGATGTATGAAAAGTAACGGTTGAAGTTAAATATGCTTCAAACTGTTCAGCAGCCTCCACCATCGCGCGTGTATGAAAGGCATGTGAAGTTTTAACGACTGAATATTTGATTGCCTGAGCATCAAGCTGTTGTTTGAATAATTCAATAGGTTCGGCTGGACCACCTACGACACAAGCGTTGCTAGAATTGTATAATGCAATTTGTAAGTCCTCTGTTAGCATTGGCTGTATACGCGCAGCTTCGCTCATTACGGCAACCATCACTCCAGCTGGTTGCTGCTGCATGAGCTGACCACGCTTGATTACGATGCGAATGGCATCCTTTAGCGTGAACACACCTGCCACGGTTGCTGCAGCAAGCTCCCCTATACTATGTCCAATCATAGCGTCAGGTACAAAGCCTAGCTCAATCATAGACAAAGCGATAGCACAGCTCGTCATGAATATAGCTAGCTGACTGTACTGAGTTTGATGAATAAGTTGTTCGTCCTCATCCCCATACATGATCGAGACGATTGAAGGTCTCAGCTCTTGTGGAATATATGAAAACATCTCGTCCATATACTTGCGGAATAAAGGTGTAAAGCCATCATGAGCTTCAGACGTCATTAAACCTTTCGCCATTCCTTGATACTGGCTGCCTTGGCCCGGAAACATAAATATTAATTTTCGTGCTGCAGACAATGCTTGCTTCGTTGGCGCGTCAAGCAGCTGTTGCCATTGCTCAGGCTGTTTCTGCCACTTGTCATGGACAACGATCGCTTTTCGATACTTAAAATGCTTTCTTCCGACTTGAAGTGTCCAAGCTACATCTTCTGCAAGCAGTTCATCGTGCTCAAGCATATAGCTCGCAAGCTGCTTAGCGTTAGCCTCCAGCGCAGTTTTTGTCTTCGCTGATACGAGCATCATATGATAGCGAGATGGTTTACTACGTTCACGGTCTACGATTGGCGCTTGTTCTAACACCATATGCGCATTCGTCCCTCCTACACCAAATGAGTTAATTCCTGCACGCAGCAAGCCATTCGTGGACGAAGTCGGCTGCCACGTTCTGCCTTCGCGATAAACTTGAAAAGGCGTATGTTCAAAATTAATTTTGGGATTAGGCTGTTCATAGTTGACTGTACCTGGCAAATATCGATGTTTTAAGCTTAATGCGACTTTAGCTAGGCCAACGATCCCAGCTGCTGTGTCCATATGACCGACATTTCCTTTCACGGAGCCAAGCACACATTGCTGCTTTTCTTCTACGGAAAATGCTTGAGTCAATGACGATACTTCGATCGGATCTCCTAATAATGTTCCTGTTCCATGAGCTTCGACGTAGCTGATAGTAGCTGGATCAATTGCCGCAACCTCAAGCGCCTGGCGTATGACGTCTACTTGTCCTTCGATACTTGGAGCGAGAAATCCAAGCTTGCTATTTCCATCATTATTGATCGCGGACCCTTTAATTACGCCGTATATATGATCACGATCATTAACTGCATCGCTCAGTCGTTTTAAGATGACGACTCCTAGCCCATTAGAAAACATCGTTCCACTCGCTGATGCGTCAAAAGGTCGACAATGACCGTCTTCTGAGAACATCATTCCATCCTCGTACACATATCCTCCCTCATTCGGCAGCTCTACAGTAATACCGCCTGCCGCTGCCATATCACATTCACCTAACTGAAGTGCTTGGCATGCAAGATGAGGCGTAACTAATGAGGTGGAACATCCCGTTAAAGCAGTGTATACAGGACCTGTCACATTCAATTTATAAGCAATACGTGTAGCAAGAAAGTGGTTAGTACTTAATGTAAAGGTTTGGTATTGATCACTGTAAGCATCCTGATTCAATAGCATATGACGGTACCATTCAAAATCATCCGAGCCACCTAGATATAAGCCAATGCGCTGCTCTCCTGTCGTCGGATCGTAGCCTGCATCCTCGAATGCATCCCATACCCCTTTGTACATTAAGCGATACTGAGGCGACATCATCTGCACTTCACCCGGTGTATAGTCAAACAACTGATGGTCAAACGTATCGATACCGTCTACTCTACCTTTTGCTTTCACATATTGCGGGTGACGGATCAACTGCTCATCGATTCCAAGCTGTCTTAGCTCATCATCTGAGTAAAAATGAATGCTCTCCTCACCGTTTACGAGGTTGCTCCAAAACTGGGAGAGGCAATTCGCCCCAGGAACGCGTACCGCCACTCCTATAATGGCGATATCTTCGCGATTGTGAAGAGTCGGCTGCTTTCGATCTTGCTCTGATTGCTTTTTCGATTGTTGCTTTGTTACGAACTGCTCGCTGCCCAAGTGCTCTGCCAGCTGTCTAATCGTTACATATTGAAACAATGCCGTAATCGGAAGCTGCTTTGACAGCGACTGCTGGAGCTTTGTATGAACTTGAATAAGCGAGATGGAAGAGCCACCTAATTCGAAAAAAGGAGTCTCCACACTCGGTTTTTCAATGTGCAGTACCCGCTCCCATATTGCAGCGATGTGCTCCTCGATTGAATTAGCAGGTGCCTCATATGATCTAGTTTCCTCTTGAAGCTGATCAAGCATCGCAAGCAATACTTTTCGATCCGCTTTACCGCTCGAGTTCTTTGGAATGTCATTCACATGCACATAATGCTCCGGAATCATATAAGCAGGCAGTTCATCACCCAAAAAAGCTTTCAGCTTAGCCGGTTCAATCTCTTGTTCACTTAAGTAAAACGCACATAAGCGAGAGCTCTGCTCCAGTTTTTTAACAATTACAACAGCTTGGACAACATCAGGATAATTGGACAATGATGATTCAATCTCACCAATTTCCAGCCTAACTCCATGCAGCTTCACTTGAAAATCTATCCGACCAACATATTCAATCGTTCCGCTTGGCAGCCAACGCACCAAGTCTCCCGTTCGATACATTTTTTTGAAATGCGGTGGATCTAGCGATTCATTATAGAATGGGTTCGGCACAAATTTTTCCGATGTTAATTGCGGCATATTCACATAGCCACGAGCTAGTCCTACACCACTTAAACATAGTTCTCCAATAACACCAATCGGCTGCAGCTGATTACTCTCTCCTACGACATACCATCTCGTTTCATTCAATGGGTAGCCGATTGGCACATTGACTTGATCAGCATATTGATTGAGTTCATAATGAGACATCCATATCGTACATTCCGTTGGTCCGTAAACATTTTCTAATGAAGCTTTAAGATTAAGTTCATCATATTTGTTTAAAAGCTCAGGAGTGATTGCTTCTCCACCTACAAATAGATACGTAAGAGAGTCTAGTTTTCGATGTGTGGTGCGATCAGCAATAACATCTAAAAATAAGCGAAACATTGTCGGTACAAAGTTCAAGTGCGTGATACGAAAACGGTCAATGCAATCAACAATGAGATGAGGATTTTTTTCTCCATCAGGTTCCAGAACATACAAAGCACCTTCCCCGATAAACCAGCCGAACAACTCAGTTGCCGAAACATCAAAGGTATATGCTGTTTTCAACATAAACACTCCATCTGCAGTCATCGGGAACCGTCTTTCCAAATCAAGCAATGTATTGACTACACTGTGTTGCTCAATCATAACCCCTTTCGGATTACCCGTTGATCCAGACGTATACATAATATAAGCAAGTGCATCCGGAGTAATTTCTGGCAGTTGCTGTAATGGCTCAGGCATACGATCCAGTACATCTAGTGTTGAATAAGTAAGCACAGGTAAGTTTAGTTCTTCATCAAGCTGTAGAATCTGGTCTGTAATGACACAGGCAATGCTAGCATCTTGAATAATGAATGATTTCCGCTTCATAGGATAGGAAGGGTCCAACGGAACATAGGCGCAGCCTGCACGCAGCGCGGCAAGAATGCTGATCACCATTTCGATGCTTCGCTGCATATGAATACCTATAACCTTCACTTCTCCATTCGTGCAAGCGAGCAATCTGCCCGCAAGCTGATGAACCGATTGTTGAACTTCCTCATACGTCAACTGACGTTGCGAGTCGATTAAAGCAACACGCTGAGGGCATTGAGCGACACGATGCTCGAACCTATCAATTATGCTCATTGGCTTATATGGAAAGTACTCACTTTCATTAAAGGAATGCAAGATGAGCTCTCTCTCATTCGGCATTACATATTCCAACTCTTCTAGCTTAATGCTCGGATCTGCACAGCATTGCTGTAACAAATACTCATAACGGTTGCCAAGGAGCTCTATCGTTTCTTGTGAGTAGGTTTGTGGCTTAAATTGAATTTTCAATTGTACAGCTTGTGGTGATTGCTCGATTACAACCATCATCTGTCCCGGAAAAGTAACAACGCTGCTCGCTGCAACACGAACATCGTTGAACTCAGACTCAATGACATCGTGTACGAATGATACATCGAAGATTGATGGTGTCCCTGGCAATCCAAGCTGGTTGCTGTTTCTAGCGATTAAATTGTTAGGATAGCCTGCATACTTATAGGTTTGAATTAATTCCTGCATCTGTGCATGTACAAGCTCATTAAAGCTTGACTCTCGTCCAACTTCCATCCGAATCGGCAGCATATGGACAAAGCAGCCAACCGATTGCTCCATACTTAGCTTCGGACGATGAGTAATTGGAGTTACATAGGTTACTTCATTATTGCTGCTATAAGGTTTAAGCAATAATGTGAAAATCGACATATAGATAGAAAATGGCGTAACCTCAAGTTGTTTCGCGATCTCCACCACTTGCTGATGATGTGTAATCGGAAAACGAAGCTCTTTGGCTACGCCACCCTGTTCATGATGTGTAATTTTATCAGGCGGAATATGGATAGGTTCTGCTTGATTCATTTTATCTTTCCAGTACACTGCATGTTTTTTGTATTTACCTAGCTCTAGCTTCTTATTCTCCAATTTGATATATTCCGTAAAGCCATTGTCTGCTTCAAGCTCGATGCTTTCATATTGCTTAAGCTTGTTGTAATAGTACAGTAACCTGTCCTTCAACAGCTCAAGGCTCATTCCATCGCATATGATATGATGAATCGTGAAAATACACACGCTTGTTTGCTGAATTAGCGGGCTGACATAAAGTCTGAACAACGGGCCATCGAATAGATCGATTGGCTTTTTCAATATCTCGTCCATTAGCTCTTCCGCTATACTTCCGTCTACGTTAATCCGCGATGCTATGTCCCTATGCTGCAGCTCTTCAATCGGTGCATCATAGCTATCTACAACTACAAGTTGCGGACCTTCTTCCTCCATCATAATACAGCTTCTAAGCGCTTCTTGTTCATGAATAACAAGCTGCAAAGATTGTCGGAGCAGATTAAGATCCATATCGTTAAACATCATTACTGCTGATATCGTATATGCAGCAGGATCACCAACCTGGCTGTCAAATAATATACCTTTTTGAATTTCTAACAAAGGAGCTCTATGTAATTCTCTCATTTTCATCACCTCAACATTGTCATTACCCAAAAAGTAGATCAGGTACTAGAACACCCATATTCCTCCAGCAATTACGGATAGTACTGTAATAAATGCTTGATATATAATGTCCATCACAATATTGCCAACACTATCTGCATCTGCTTTTTTGTTTTTTATCATGACGTATGTATGTGACCAGAGACCGCTCAAACCATAAATATACATCGTTACAAGAACACCGACCCAAAAATTCCCACCAAACCAGATCGCCATAATCCCCATAACTCCGAGACCTACTTGTGAAAAACCATACTTTACTTGGAACGGACCGCCAGGCCAACCGAGCATTTTTGCTGTTGCGTCAGCTCTCGCAATATTAACGACATAACCAATAATTCCTACAAGACCAAACGTAACGATGAATTGATGCAGTAAAATAATTCTTGAAATCTCGCTCCATTCTCCCGGGAAGCCAATAATGAACATATGGATTACCCCAGATACAATTCCTAAACCCCATAATGCTAAAAACCACATATAATTTCCTCCTTAAACCATTTAAATTTACATATAGTTAACATTTTTACGTATTTATGTATAAAAATTACATCATAAGGCAAACTAAGCCCATTTTATTGACCACATGTATACTTGTCAATAATATCAACGATACGTTAACAATGATTAACAATATCTTTAAGCTTGTCATACTGTGAATCGAACTAGAGTTTGAAGAAACTAACATCTTCGTAAATATCCAGTTTTTTGCTTGGAGACAGATCGTATATATGACATGGTATGTCCCCAACTGCACTAGTACAAAGTGCAAGCTGCATATTACCCCATGAAGCGTGGCGGATCTTTATTGCTTGAAAGTGATTTTCTGTGTAGTTTGAAACTGTATGTTTAGAGGTCATTGAGCCGTTCAGAAAAACATTAGGTTTTACTGAAAAGCGTTTGGAAGTAATCGTTGTGTGTTGGTTAAAACTAGAGGGACTTACAGCAATGCTATTAGCACCGTATGTTGAATTGATTGTAAAGGAATTTAAACTTTCACTTAGACCAGTACCAAGCATTTTCACATAGCTTTCTTTACAAGTCCATATCTCATAAAATCTTATCAATTGTGCTTGTTTCGTTGGTGCGCTTCTAATATATTGCTGCTCTTCATTAGTGAAATAACGATCAATAAAATCGTAATTCAAAGGGGCAACATTTTCGATATCAACTCCAATATCGTGATCAGATAAACCAATAGCTACCCAGTCACCAGCGTGCGAAACGTTAAATTTCACATTTTTAACTGACAGAAATTGCGGTTTTCCGTGCTTATTGTAACAATATTCAATGCGTTCGCTCGCCATACAACATTCACGTTCAACATATTGATGGAGCATATATTCACTAACAATCATCAAGATTTGATCCATTTTGTTATATTTCGATAGAGCAGCCTCCCATCTTTGCTTGCGAATGTTCAATCGCATATAGTCTAACTGTGATATCTCGACAGCATTTGAACAATGTACGAGAATAATCATCCTCCCACAACCTTTGGTCTGTTCTGTACACGGTTCTCATTATAGACTCAACTAACTTTTTCGTTCATTCATTAATCATAAGTGTGCGATTTTCTATCATAAATGATTAAATTGCATAATATTCTTTTCAGTTATGATTCATAAAAGTAAATATCGAAACTTTGAAATAATAGATAGTTTTTTAACTAAAATTTAACATTAATTAGTGATAAATATAAAATTATTCGATAATTTTCTACATAAATAACCCCGATTCTTTGTCGACGACATTAACAAGAATCGGGGTAGAAAGTCCTGCTCGAAAGCTATAACATAGTAAAATAGTCAATCCCTATAAGGATCGTTTTGGAATGTTAATGTGTAGTTGCTGCCAAGCGATAATATAAACAGCTCAAGCCCTAATGCTTTATCAACTTTACCTGTTTTCATTCCGTAATCAAGGTCTGCCAACGAGCTTAGCAGCTGAGCTAATCGTTTTTTCTGATAGCCTTTTGACTTCTCCGCTGCGAGCTTAACCGCATATGGGTGAGCCCCAATCATCCCCGCTATCTGCTGTGGACTGTAGTGATGCTCTTCTAATTCTTTAATATGAATCATCATTCGAATTTGTCTAACTATAAGTGCTACGAGTTTTATCGGTTCTTCTTTACGAATTAATAGTCCTTTATACATTGCAAGCGCATCTGCTAGCTTAACATTAACGATTGCATCAACTAGCATAAACACATCTTCTTCCACTGTCACTGATATAAGCTGATCTACTAATTCACGTGTGATTTCACCACGATCTCCGACAAGCAGGCACAGCTTGTCCAATTCCTGTACTAGCTGCTGCATGGACATTCCTACTCGTCGAATGAGAAGTTCTGCTCCATCAGGATCAAGTTGTCTCCCTTGCTCTTCAGCTTTCTTTCGAAGCCATTGCAGCAATTGAATATGTTCAAGTTCAGGGAAATGAACGATAACCTTTCTATTTTTCAAGCTTTTTACTAGTTTCTTTCGCTCATCGAGCTTTTCCGAATTGACGATAAATAATAATACAGAGCTTTCTAATGGATGCTCCATATAATTTAATAATGCTTCTTGCCGGTGTTCAAGTTTTGAGTTATCCTTTCCTGAACAAAAAACAACACTGTCCTTTACGAGAATTAGCTTTTTCTCCATAAAGAATGGAGCTGAGTCAGCCTCCAAAACAATTTCATCGAGCGAGGTTTCCTGGGTATCATATTTCACAATTCCCATATTCTGCTCGTCTAATGTGAACATCTTGTTTTTAATTAGCTCTACAAATTGTTCCATTCGATATCTATCCTTGCCATAGATAACATAGAAAGGCGAAAATCTACCTGCTTGTACCGCTCTTATCGCTTCCGTCGCTTCCATTGCTGAACCTCCTAAGCATGAATCGAGACAAAGTGTACCATTGTCGCTTGAAAAGTGCAATGCTCGAATTATAAAAAAACAAAGGGATGACCTCATTTGCATGAGGCATCCCTTTGTTATATGTTAACATTCCTAGCTAGTTCCATGGCACTAGCTATAGAATGGTCTTACGACGGCGATGACCAGTCGTAGACATTGACATATTGTATAATACGCAGCTATTACTCAAAGTGTTACTCATTTTGTTCATTAATATTTATCGTAAAACTATAATTTTTACCTTTGTCGTCCGTAACCTCATAAATAAAGGATTCGCTTTCTAAATCCCAAACAGTTAATCGTGCTGTACCAGTTACACTCATCTCCCACGAACGAAGAAGCTCATTCGTACTTGTCTCATACAACGCTATTGTATGCCCATCAAACAGAATATAGACCTGTTCATCGGGAGAATAGTTTTTTAATTGTTCAGCTTGCTCAACTGAAGAGATAGTATTGGCTGATTCCTTTTCTTCGCTTTCAGTCACATTAGCAATTCCCATAATACCTTGATTGGTTGGAGTTAACTCTTTGTTATTGAAGCTGCCTCGATCGTTTTTATCGCTAGCAGTATCATTGCTCTCATCGTTAATCCCAATACTCTGGCTGCCTTCTACTCGGTCTCTGGACTGTTTCGCTCCAGCTTGATCATGTACTTCGACACTGTCTGCATCCCTTGTGTTCATATTATTATAAAATAATTCACTAGGTGAAGACATCGGTTCAATACTGAATTGACCTGCGTCTGACTGCGTACTTGTCGTAATATCCATCAATCCATCACCCGATTTGTACATTGGCGTAATATCGGATGGATTAGCCGTTCTAGTTTCAGGTGATAGCGCTACATCATACGTAACATTGTCTTTCGAATCCGATCCGTTCCACCCAATTGACATAATAAAAACAACAGCCGCTGCCGCGGCAACACTTGCAGCTGTAGTCATCCAGCGCATCCGCGAATAACGATTTCTTTTTGTTTCTGAGCTTCGTTGACGATCAATCGCATCAAGCTCTGGCAATATGGAGTCTACAATATTTATCGATGGAGTTACGCGAGGTAACTGCTCCAAGCTTCCTGATAGTAGTGTTAGCCGTTCGAATAAATCTTTACAAGCTATGCATTCGCTTAGATGAGTCATTAACATCGTTAGTTCATGCTCATCCAGATCATAATCTAATTGTCGCTGCATTAATTCACCTACTTCAGTGCAAATCATCCCCTAACACCACCTTTCTGATAATCTTGTAGTAATTGCTGTAGCTGTTGTCTCGCTCGGAACAAGTAGGACTTAACAGTATTTAACGGTAGATCAAGTGATGCTGCAATCTCGTTATACGAGAAATCTTGTAAATACCGTAAAACTACAACTGTTCGATGATGTTCAGGTAGCTGCTCGATTGCTTGTCTAATATCATCCATAGCAAATGCGGCAAGCACATCATGCTCGACATTACTTTTTTCCTGAAACACAAGCTCATGTTCTTCAATAGAAACGGTTGGTTTAGTGCGTCTAAACTTGTCAATACAAATATTGGTAACGATTCGCTGTACCCATGTCTTAAACTGAGCTTTTTCCTCATACGTATCTATTTTTGTATAAATCCGAATTAGTGCTTCCTGAGATGCGTCGAGTGCATCCTGCTCGTTGTTTAATATATAGTATGCGGTTCGATACACATGGTTTTCTATTTCTCGCAAAAGAGTGACTAATGCTTCCCGATCACCCGATTGAGCCGATTTTATAAGTTCTGGCTCTACCACGTGAAAGCTCCCCCTCTCATGCAACCTTACTGACGTAGTGATTTGTTCAAAGGTTGCAGCTTTTATTCAATGTTATCATTATTTTTTCGATATGTTTTAAGTAAATTTTCAGATTCCACCATAAAGCATATCAAATAATGAAACATCCGTCACCGTCTATTTCCATTTCCGGTAATAGAGCTGATCTTTCTTCACCTTAAACATCACTTCACCTTGCTGATCAATACGCCATATAAGACTGTTGTATTGCGACAATCTATCTAGAACATCAGGGTGCGGATGTCCATAACGATTGTTACGTCCAGCAGAAATAACCGTGTTTTGCGGCTGTGTGTAGGATAGCCAAGCATAATCGGTCGAATAACGACTGCCGTGATGCGCAGCCTTTAATACAGAAATGCTCGGTAAAGGCTGAAGCTGCCCTTCCTTTACTTTAGCAGCATGCATATTGACGATTAACTCTTCTGTTTCCTTTCCAATATCACCCGTATATAAAAAGGATGAATCGTATACGGTAAGCAAAAAAACAAGGCTCTGATCATTTTGCTTATTTATCGTTTCAATATTAGTCGGTAGCTCATATAAAGGCCATAACATATCAACTGAAGTATATGAGTCGATCGCTATCGTTTCCCCGATCAGTGGTGTTCTAATAGGAATTTGTTTTTCTACAATAAAGGTAAATAATTTCTCTGTATCCTCAGTAGTGTCGAAGCTTCCATTCCACCACACCTCTTTCACTGGAATTTGTCTGACTACCTCAAACAATCCTCCAATATGGTCGCTATCAAGATGTGATAAAACAAGTATATCAATTTGTTGAACACCCCGTTTCATTAGCAAAGGCAAAAGCACTTTTTTTCCCACTTCGAATGGGTCCTTACGTTGCTTCCAATCCTCTTGCTCACCAAACTTAAGTGTCCCTCCTCCATCTACCAGCATGATTTTCCCTGTAGGTGTTCGAATTAAACTAGCATCACCTTGTCCGACATCAAGAAAGCTAATCGTAGCAGTCCGATTCAATAGGTGTGGGTTATAAGCGTAAACCGTAAGAAGTAAAACTACAGCTGTATAAAGCAGCGATAGATAATTCCGCTTCAACCAGTTATCTGGTTTCCTATAATATATTGGATCCAGTTCATCGATAACATCAATAGGTTCTGTGTCGTCAGCAGAATGATTTACTTCACTTTGCATCGTTGAATGCTTAGCTTTCCAATAATGAAATATTGCAATCCAAATACTATACCATAATATAAT
>Ga0160467_100379_pt1 | contig 45840 bp, 46 predicted proteins | sample HID1972I_E11MG_FD_108221 | JGI IMG/M metagenome (GOLD analysis project Ga0160467, IMG submission 108221) | Enriched pill bug-associated microbial communities from UW Madison campus, WI, USA - HID1972I_E11 MG | ecosystem: Host-associated > Arthropoda: Insects > Digestive system > Unclassified ... | reverse complement strand
TCGGCGACCAGCCTGACCGCCTCGAGCTTGAACTCGCGGCTGAATGTCCTTCTTCTCTCCATGAACCACCTCCGGTTTCATCTTCCACCTTAACAAGGTGTCTTTGAAACCGGCAGCAGCCCAAGACACCGATTGCCTTCAGCGCGTCGATCCGCGACTGAAGTTCGTCGTACACGTCGAACTTCGCCGACTCGGAGTACGCGTCGGCGCAATCCCGGTAGTCGCGGAAGTAGTCCACCAGCTCGGCAAAGCTCTCGTCGGCCTCGCGGCTGAGTTCGAACCCTGGCTCCGACATGTCCATCATGTGGGCCTCGGCCAGCTTTGCCAGTTGCTTGCCAGTTGTGAGCGGTAGAGCATTCAGCGTCACGTGCTCGCGATCGAACTTTTCCTTCTGGGCCTTGAGCTCCCCCTCTGTCGGGATCGTGAAGGGCTTGTTCAGCACATCCACATCCTCGAACTCAAAGGCGCGGGCCAAGGCCCGGCGCGTGTCCAAGCTCGCCGCCTGGCCTTGTTCGACCCGTTGGATCGTGCGGACGTTGAGGCCGGAGATCTCGGCCAACTGCTCTTGAGACCACTGGCGCACTTCCCGGAATAACCGGACGCAGAGACCCAATTCAGAGGGGGTAAGCAGACGCGCCTGTGGCGCTTGTTCGGTGGCATTCATCCGCGGCTCCATTGGTGTTCCTTGATGCGATGCAGTATCGGATGCGGTACCCCCGTTCACCACGACAAAGACCCGACAGCATCCTGCTAGGGCGTCTCGGCGTTTCGCCGCCGGGCTCGCGGGCTGCGCCCCGCGCTTCGTGCCAAATCGCGGCCATCCGGCTTTGATCCCTGACGCCTCCGGTCCCTGCGGGTCCTGCGCGCTGCGCTTGCCCTCCAGGGGAAGGGCTCGTCAGCCCATCCCCACCGCGCTGTGCTTGGCGCCCCGTCAAGACCGCCGACCAGGCTGCGCCTGATCGGCCTTCGCGCCTGGCGGCGCTGCGCGCTTCGCTTGCGTGGTGCCGGCGCCGAGAGCGGCCGTTGCCGCAGTCGCCGTCTTCCCTGAGCCCATCACCTTGTCCGCGACTGTAGCCCGCGGCCGGGTGCCGTCAAGGCGCGCCGGGCCGTGTCCTCGCTGCGCTGCGGGCCGCCCCGCACCCGGCGCTTGTTTCCTTGACGGCACCCGGCCACGGGCTCCCTTCCCTCGCGGGCGATGAACTCAGGAAAGACGGTGGCAACGAGGCCGACCTGGTTCTTCGCGCCGACCCCACCGGAGTCCGAAGAGGGCTCTGAATCTAGGAATCCGGTGGGGGTTCTTCAACAGCCAACTTCATTGGAGAAAGACATGCAACTCGCTTCTCGTTTCGCACCGCGTTCGCCGGTGCTGCGTTCGGAACATCCCTTGTCGGATGATCAGATCAGGACGGTGGCCCCGTCCATCTTCGCGCAGGCCCCGCACGGCAGCCGCTCGCACCGCTACAGCTACATCCCCACCGCCACGGTGCTGCACAAGCTGCGCGGCGAGGGCTTCCAGCCCTTCATGGTGTGCCAGACCCGCGTGCGGCAGGAGGGGCGGCGCGACTTCACCAAGCACATGCTGCGCCTGCGCCATGCCAGCCAGATCAACGGCCGCGAGGCCAACGAAATCATCCTGCTGAACTCGCACGACGGCACCAGCAGCTACCAGATGCTGGCCGGGATGCTGCGCTTCGTCTGCATGAACGGCCTCGTATGCGGGGACACCGTGGCGGACGTGCGCGTGCCCCACAAGGGCGACGTGGCGGACCACGTGATCGAGGGCGCTTACGAGGTGCTGGACGGCTTCGGACAGGCTCAGGCGTCGCGCGATTCAATGCGGGCTATCACGCTGGACGGCGGCGAGGCCGAAGTCTTCGCGCGCGCCGCGCTGGCCCTCAAGTACGACGACCCCGACAAGCCCGCGCCGATCACCGAGGCGCAGGTGCTGACCCCGCGCCGCTTCGACGACGACCGCCCCGACCTGTGGAGCGTGTTCAACCGCACGCAGGAAAACCTGACCCAGGGCGGTCTGCCCGCCCGCACGGCCAACGGGCGCCGCCAGCACACCCGGCCCGTGGAGGGCATCGACCAGAACCTGCGCCTGAACCGCGCGCTGTGGCTGCTTGCCGATGGCATGCAGCGCCTCAAGGCCTGAACCCCGCCCGAACCCACGCAGAGGGGCGTTCACGCCAACACGGCCCCTCTGTTCCTTCCTCCCGTTGGCTTGTCCGTTTCTTCAATCGATAGGAGTTTCACCATGAACACCGCTACCCTTCACGAAACCACCGCCATCGCTGGCGCCGTCGCGCTCGAAGTGGCCGACCCGACCCGGAACCTGATCCTGGTTCCGCTCTCGCGGTTGCTGCCGCGCCGCTCCAAGCGCAACGCGCGCACGACCCCGCGCCTGTCCATCCCGGAACTGGCCGCGAGCATTTCCCGCCTGGGCCTGCTGCAAAACCTCATCGTCATCCTCGCCTCTGACGGTGAGCGGTACGAAGTGGTGGCCGGCGACCGCCGCCTGACCGCCTTGAAGCTGCTGGCGAAGAGGAAGCGCATCGCCGCCGACCACGAAGTGCCGTGCCTGCTGGTGGCTGACACCTCGGCTCGTACTGTCAGCCTTGTCGAGAACCTGCTGCGCGAGCAGATGCACCCTGCCGACCAGTTCGAGGCTTTCGCCGCGCTGGTCAAGGAAGGCCGTCCCATCGAGGACATCGCTGCCGACTTCGGCGTGACGCCGCTGGTGGTGCAGCGCCGCTTGAAGCTCGCCAACGTCTCGCGCCGGTTGCTGGGGGATTACCGCGCCGATGCGGTCACGCTTGAGCAGTTGATGGCCCTCGCCATCACCGACGATCACGCGGCGCAGGAAGCCGCGTTCTACGACTCGCCGCAGTGGCAGCGCAACCCGGAGGCGCTGCGCGATCACCTGACCCGCGAGGAAATCGATGCGGGCCGTGACCCGGTGGCGCGCTTCGTCGGGCTGGACGCCTACGCGCAGGCAGGCGGCGGCGTGCGCCGCGACCTGTTCGCCGACGAACACAGCGGCGTTTTCCTGGCCGATGCCACGTTGCTGGACGCACTGGCCCGCGACAAGCTCGCGGCGTTGGCCGACGAGGTGCGCGCCGAGGGCTGGGGCTGGGTAGACGTGGTCCCGCGCGTCACCTACGCCGACCTGCACCGCTTCCAGCGCGTGCGCGCCACGCGGCGCGAACCGGGCAAGGCCGAAGCCAAGCGCATCGCCAAGCTCGAAGCCGAGCAGGCCGAACTGCAGGAGCGGCTGGGTGACGAGAACGAGGCCATCGGCGACGACGAGGCGCAGGCGCTGCAGGACGCGATGGATGCGATCGGCAACGACCTGGACGCCATTGAGCGCAAGCTGCTGGTCTATCCGGTGGGCGGGGTGCCGATGGCTGGGGCCGTGGTGTCGCTCGATTCCGAAGGCGCGGTGGTGGTGCATCGCGGCCTGCTGCGCGAGGAAGAGGCCAAGGCGCTGCGCGTGCAGCAGCGCGGGGCGGACGTCCCGGAGGATGTGGACGATGCCAGCAGCCCGCAGGGCCGCGACGAGAAGGAGCCGCCCGCGCTGACGATCTCCGAGAAGCTGGCTCGCCGCCTGTCGGCGCACCGCACCGCCGCCTTGCAGGCCGAAGTCGCACGGCATCCGCACGTCGCACTGGTGGCCGTGGTGCAGCGGCTGGCGCAGCGCATCGTGCTGGAGGGCCACCACGGCTCGCCGCTGAACATCAGCGCCGACCCGCAAGACCGGCTGGAACAGCACGCGCCGGATGTGGCCGAGGCCCCGGCCGCCGTCGGCATGCGCAAGGTGCGGGAGGCCTGGGGCCAGCGCCTGCCCGAAGACCCGGAGGCGCTGTTCGCGGAGCTGCTGGCGATGCCGCAGTCCGAACTGCTGTCGCTGTTGGCGGTGTGCGTCGGCTTCACCGTCAGCGCGATCACGTCGCGCGAAGGCGACCGGCCTGCCGCGCTGCTGGCGCAAGCCGTGGGCCTGGACATGGGCCAGTGGTGGACGCCGACCGCTGCGGGCTACTTCGAGCACGTGTCCAAGGCCAAGGCCCTGGAAGCCGTGCAGGTGTTCGCACCGGGTGAAGTGCACCGGCTCGCCAAGCTCAAGAAGGCGCAGATCGCCGCCGAGGCCGAGCGGCTGGCCGAAGGCAGCGGCTGGCTGCCTGCGATGTTCCGCGCGCCGGAGACCGTGACCCAGGAAGCCGAGCCGCAGAGCGAGGCCCAGGAGGCTGCGGCACAGGCCGATGACGAGAACGCCGAAGAGGCACAGGCGCTGGCCGAAGCCGCTTGACGTGGTGTGCCCCGGCTGACCTTTCGCGGTTGGCCGGGGCCTTTTCGACAGCGCGACGCGCGCGGCAGGTCTGCCGCGCGCGTTTTCACAACCACGCCCGCCGCAAACCCGCCGCAGCGCGCCAGGGCACGCTGCGGCGGGTTTGCGGCCGGGCCGCTGCACGGGAGCATCGGTGGATCGGAGGCATTCGCTCCTCTCGCCACTACGTCCTATGAACCATGAAGCAGTCAGCGCGGTCTTCTTCGAGGAGTCCTACATCGTCCCGGCCGACCAGACGGCACGCTCGCTCTTCTCGCGGCTGCCGCATGGGAAGGACTACGCGGAGCAGTTGATCGAATGCCTGGCCACCGGCTACCTGGTCGCGGTCATCGAATCGGTGTGCATCCGCGAGGTGCAGCGGCTGACGGACGCCGAGGTGGAAGTGGTGGTCGGGCGCTCCATCCGCATCGACCACCTGGGACCGATCCCTCCAGGTTCGCCATTGCGCTTGCGCGGCTGGGTAGAACGCCTGAGCGACCGCAGCGTCACCTTCCGCGTGCGCGCCCACGACGCACATGAAGTCGTCTGCGAAGCCGTCGTCACCCTCGTGGCGACCTCGCGCGAGACCATCGAGTCGCGCATCACGGCCAAGGTCAGCGCGCTGCGAGAACCGGGGTCATGAGCCCATGCCGGGTGGCGCGCGTCGGAATGAGCCACTTCGCCGGGGGCGCCCGTCCAGATCAGGTTGCGGCATTCCCGGTCCCCGTACCGGCAACGTCCGATGGCGCCTAGGCCGGGTGCTCGCGCCGGTCCGGTCCGCCATGCCCTTCCACGCCGCGCCGGCGCTGCCGGCGCCGATGCCCGGGAGCGGCTCGCTCGCGTTGGGGACCGACCGTGACGGCGGCAGGGTGCGGACGGTGCCGATGGTGTTCGTGGGGGCGGTGCATCGGCCATGACCCCTTGCGGTGGCGGTCGTACCCAGGGCGGCCTTGGCTTGTCGTGAATCCTGGCGATGCAGCGGCTAAAGCCTCGGGCTTCATGGCAGCAACCGTCCGGCCCGAACAAATTTCCCCGCCTTTGTCACTGCGTTCGGCGGCTTCCTCGCGAGACAAATTTCTTCGGGCACTCCCGGTCCTCCACGCTGTTGCGGCCTCTTCGCTCCGCCGTGCTGCGCTGCGTGGTGCAGCCCGCCCGTACCTCGCCCTACCGGATCACCGACAAGGCCGCGATGGGCGCGACCAGTCAACCACCGTAAGGAGTTTCATCATGGCCAACATCGGCACCTTCACCGCACAGAACAACGGCTTCATCGGCACCGTCCGCACCCTGACGCTCAACGTCAAGGTCAAGCTGGTCCCCAACGACAAGGAGAGCGAGCACGCTCCCGACTACCGCATCGTCGCCGGCAACTTCGAGATCGGCGCGGCGTGGAAGAAGATCAGCAAGGCGGACCGACCCTACCTGTCGGTGACGCTCGATGACCCCTCGTTCCCGGCGACCATCTACGCCCGTCTGGTCGAGGCCGAGGATGGCACGCACAACCTGATCTGGTCGCGCAGCAAGGGCGACTGACCACCGTCCACCCCGGCGCTCCGCCCACCGGCGGGGCGCTGGCACGTCTGCTTGGCGCGGTGCCTTCAGCCGCGTTGCCGCATCGCCGCCGTCTCGGCGGCTTTCCGTAAAAGCGGCTTCGTGGCTTCGATGCTGCACGGGAAGCCGCTTCTGTTCCTCTGCGCTTCTCCGCATGTCCGTGGAATCGCCAAGGCGTCTTCGTGCTTGCGTGGATTCGTGAGAAGGCGGATTTGGGGCTCCGTGTCTTTCAACGGATACGACTTCGAGCGTTCGAGTTTCTGCACGGAGTCGTGAAACCGGGCGTCCCCCGGCGTGGCCGGGTCGCGCTGTCGTGCTGCGCATCGAGCCGTCCTCGCTGCGCTGCGGGCGTCTCGCCCGTTCGGCTTTCATCGCTGACGCGCTCGCGTGGCGCGCGAGCCAAGGCAGGGTGGAGGCAGGTATTGGTGGCAGGGCTGGGCTTGTAGGTCCGCCCACCGTATCACGCCGTCGGGTAGCAGCGGCGCATTGCTGCGCCGCCGCCCCCTAAGAACCGGACGTGCGAGTCACCCCGCATCCGGCTCAAGCCATTCTTCAGCACCACAGGGTGGCACCGAACAGGTTGACGGAACGTTTCGCGGCTCGACGACGAGCCAGGTACGCAGTCCATTCCGGGTCGAACGGGTGCGCCGCCCCGGGAACCTTGACGTGGCGGGTGACCGCTATCGTCGACGCACGGAAGAGCTGAAGGCTGACAGTCGTGCCGTCTGCCGAACCCTTCGTCGCGAAGGCCCAGGACCTTGATCCTCTTACCCGGAAGTACCGCCTTATGACCCATCGAGCCCCTTTGGCGGGGTGCCTGCGCACCGCCCACCTCCAGAGCATGTGCCAGATGTGCGAGTCGATCGATGAGAAGGTCGCCTTCGCCGCCGCATGGCAGTGGTACATGGCCCAGCCCCGGATCACGGGGTTGAGTTGCCGTATCACCGCCGCCTGCGTCGCGTTCGCGTTAGCCTTGATGATGTCTCTGACCTTGTCCAGCAGCGACTTGATGCTCTTCTTTGCTGGTTTGGTCAGGCACTGGCGACCATACTTGCGCATGTTCTGACCCAGGAAGTCGAACCCTTGCTCGATGTGCGTAATCCGGGTCTTTTCCTCCGAGAGTTCCAGCCCACGTTCCGCCATGAACCGACGGATTGCAGGCAGAACCTGGGATTCGAGCACGTCCTTCGACGTGCCTGAGACCACGAAGTCATCTGCATAGCGGATGACGTTGAGCTTGGCCCTGCGGCGTGCGCGCTCCGATCCTCCGGCGCTCGCATGCACCGCCGCCTCCAAGCCATCCAACGCCATGTTCGCGATCACAGGCGAGATGACGCCCCCTTGGGGCGTGCCTGCCCGCGTCTCGAACAAGGATCCCTCATCGACGTAGCCGGCCTCCAGCCATTGGCGCAGGACCGCCTTGTCCATCGGTATGTGCTCCAGCAACCAGGAGTGACTGAAGTTGTCGAAACAACCTCGGATGTCACCCTCCAGAATCCATTGCGCCGACGTGCGGCGCGACAGGACCGTGAAGCACTGTTCGATGGCATCGGCAGCCGCGCGCTCCGGCCGGAAGCCATAGGAGTTCGCATCCGCCCGTGTCTCCGCGATGGGTTCCAGAGCGAGCTTCCATAAGGCTTGCATCGCCCGGCACCGCATACAAGGAATTCCCAGCGGACGCCGCTTCCCATTGCTCTTGGGGATGTAGACCCGCCTCAGCGGCATCGGGCGGTAGCCACGATGCCTCAGCGACAGCATCCCCTTCCATCTGGCCGCCGGGGTCAGCCAGACTCTCCCGTCCACCCCCGGCGTTCTCTTGCCACGATTTTCCGTCACTCGCTTCACGGCAAGCAGCTTGCCGCTGTGCGAGCGGGTCAGCAGGCGCTGCAACGCTTTCGCCTTGCCCCACCTGCCTTCCCGAACTGCCTTGGCGATACGCATCTGAAGCCGCTTCACCTCTGCCTCAATGCGGTCCCAGTTCGCCTGGTCCCACATCTGTGCAGCGGGCGAGGACGCACCAGCGGCCGATATCGTGATATCGGCCGCCGTCATCTGCTTTTCCTCGTACAACGGTTTGTCAAGACTCTCTCGCCATGAATGACCTTGCGGAAGTCAGCTCGCTTTCGCGTCGAGCTATGTCGCAGCCCGTATCCCGGCCATTACAACCGGGCATTCGCTTTCTCCGCGTTCCTCTACCCACCACGCCAACAGCGTTCCTCACGGTTCGCCTGCCGTTGCCGGCAGCGTGATGGGCTTACCCTGTTCCGCATGAATTTCCGGATGGTGCGGACCCGTCCTGTGCGCCGGCGGCATTTGTGTCCATGATGGTCCAGAGAACCGAAGACCATGCCTTGCCGCATACCTTTTGGTTCAAGCCTTTCAGCACATTTGGCTTGTCTGACATTACGACGCTTTCGCGGACGTTCACATGTGTTGGTCGTACCCATCCATCCCTGGCTCCGATCCGCCTTTGTGCTGGCAGATTCCGCTTCACCTCGCGGTTAGGCGTACCGGATGAACCGGCGGCTACGTTGTCCCCGAAGCTTCACACCGAGCCGTTGCCAGCTCCGCATGTCCGGGTAGGGAACGGCTGATGGAACAGCCGGTTTCATCAAGTCATTTCTTCCTCCTGAAACAGAAATTCAAGCGACCTCAGGTCGCACGGTCTCGCCGTCAAGGTCTGCGCGTGCTGCGCACGCTGGCGGCCTGCCGCCGTCTGCCGAACCCTGACGGCTGCGCTGCGGCGTGCTTCTTCGCGGTCCCGGGCAATCCCGCCCGGCATTCCTTACAAGGGGAAGACCATGACCGCACTCATCACCGACGACCAACGCATCGTGCTGCTGGCCAACGGCCGACAATCCCTCGAAGAAGAGGGCTTCGACCCGGCTCCCGTGGTCAAGCTGTTTACGCCGGACGCCGGCGCGACCTGGCTGCTCACTGAAATCGACCCGGATGATCAGGACCATGCCTTTGGACTGTGCGACCTGGGCTTGGGCTGCCCGGAGCTGGGCTGGCTGAGCCTGGCCGAACTGGCAGCGGTGCGTGGCCAACTGGGCTTGCCGGTCGAGCGCGACCTGTACTTCCGTGCCGAGAAGCGGCTGAGCGCCTACGCGCGCGAAGCGCGCTTGGCCGGGCGGATCGTGACGTAGCAGGCGCTGCGGGCGCCGCCGTTGGCGGTGCCCGCCTTGCCTTGGATTCAGGCGTCCCGGCCGTACTGCATGGCGGCCAGCTCGCGCTGCACACGCGTGAGCAGCTTGTCGGCGCCCTTGGCGTCGAGCCCATAGGCCAAGGCCAGCAGCGTCAGCGGATGCACCTGCATGACCTCGCACAGCTCGTCCACCTTGTTGAGCGTCGGGTGCTTGAGGCCCCGTTCGAGCGAACTCATGTACGTGCGACTCGATACCTCCGAGAATGCTTCCTGGCTCAGGCCGCGGGATTTTCGGAGGAGACGGAGAGCAGTTGGAAGTGAGTTCTTCGGAGTCATCAAGGGACTTGGGACAAGTCCAAGATGACAACGCATGGACACCTATAGGGCTACAATCTATAGAGCTCATTTTCGAGGGTTGCCCCGGTTGCAATGCCGCTGGCCCGCTTTATGCTGACCCTGAATCCCGCTCATGATGACCCCCGCAAGACATCGTCCGGCAGCCGCTGCAAGCACGCAGCGGCCAGCCGTCCCCGCACCGCTTCCGGGCGGGCGTTCCGCCCGGACCGCGTGTCGGTGACCGCGCTCATCACGGAAGAGCAACGCCGCCAGTTGCTTGACAACGGCAGCGCCGCGGCCTGCGGCGCGCAGGCCGATCCCTGGCCAGTGGTCAAATTGTTTACGCCCGATGCGCACGCCACCTGGCTGCTGGTGCAGCTCGATCCAGGCGACGAAGACACGGCCTACGGCCTGTGCGATCTCGGGATGGGGGCGCCGCGGTTGGATCACGTGCGCCTGTCTGACCTGCAGAGCATCCGCGGCCCGCGCAACTTGCCGGTGCTGCGCGACATGCACTTTGTGCCGCAACGCCCGCTGTCCGAATACGTGCGCCGCGCCGAGGCCGACGGCTCGATCAACGATTGAAGCGCGCACTTCTGCCACGGTAGGGCTGCTGACCCTCGCCGTGCCACCACTGCGTATCATGGAGATGGCGGCGCAAGGGCAGCCGCACGCGGCTTCGCCTGCGGCTACCCTTCAAGTACCCACTATCGAGACAAGCACGCTGCCGTATTGATTGACCCTCCTGCGACGCCGACGTGGCGTCGCCGGACCGCTGCCCGTGACGCCACCTGCAAGAAGGAGGTTTCGTCATGGGCGCACGTGTGAACGACTGGCATCCTGCCGCCGCGTATCTCTACGCCTTGACCCTGGACGGGCCGGCGCTGGCCTGGGAGTACCTGCGGCGCAATCCGCATTACCGGGCCGTCTACGACCGGCATGCACGCGGCAGCGATGACGAAGCCGGCCATGCGGCCCGCTGGGGCTTGCGCCTGCTCGAAGACCCCGCGCGCGATGCACGTCAGGCACAGCCTGCCTGGCTGCCCGATCCGGATGGCTTGCCGCAACTCCACCCCGACGTCGGCGCACCCGATGCACCGGTCTTCGCGTTGTGGCGCATGCCGGGGCGCAAGCAGCTTGCGCATGACGGCCAGCGCTTGCTGCTGACTGCCTATCGCCCGGAGGGCACCCTGCGCGCGGCGGTCTCGCCTGCGCTGGAGCACGGCATGGCCTACGTCCACGGGCTGGCGGCAGGCGCACGGCTGCGCGAGCGCTGGCGCGCCGCAGCCGCCACGATGGAGCGCATCGACGGCTACTACGGCCGCGACGCCGCTTTAGCAGGTGCCCATGCGCGTGCGCACGGGCGGTCCGACCGCATTGCGCTGCTGCACATGCGCAGCCTGCAGACGCTCGACGGCCTGCACGCCGGCGCCACACAGCGCGAGATCGCCCAGGCGTTGTTCGGCGCGGCCGTGGTGGCCGAGCGGTGGCACGACCTGGGCGAACTGCGCGCCCAGGTGCGCCGTCTCGCGCGGCGCGGCCGCGCTCTCATGGACGGCGGCTACCGGCGCCTGCTCCAGATCGAAGCCGCCGGGGACGGACGTTCGGGCTAACGCTCGAACGTCCGTCCTCAGGACGCCAGGCTTTTCTGAGACTGCCTCCATCCGGCGGCGCTTGGTCCGTCGGCGATACGCTCCGACGGAGGCCCATCCCATGAGACCCGATTCGCTGCGGCCGCAGGCCGCACCTTCATCGACGCCCCAGCCTGCGTCGCCCAACGCAACCACCTCGAGCGCCTCGGCGCAGCCCCGCTACCTCACCAACGACGAGGCCGCCGCATTGCTGCGGCTGTCGCCGCGCACGTTGGAAAAGCAGCGCGTCATCGGTGGCGGCCCGCGGTTTCGCAAGTTCGGTCGGCGCGTGATGTACGCGCTGTCCGACCTGGAGACCTGGGCTGATGCGCGCAGCTTCGAGGCCACTTGCGATCCCGAGTACGCGGAACATCGTGCGGAATCTCGCGTCGCCCGCCGCGACGGCGGACGTTGAGGCCATGGGCACCACCATCCATGGCCGTCGGGCGCGATCCGCAGCGCGAGCAGCTCGAACTGTTCCAAGCCACGCCGGGCGAGATGCCCGCGCGCGACGTGCAGGACCTGATGGCCTACCCGTTCTTCTCGCTGGCCAAGAGTCTACGCACGGTGCCGATCGACTTCAACTCCGGGCCAGTAACGGTGCACGTGGAGGGCACGGCCGAGCACGGCATCGCCACGATCTGGGACGCCGACATCCTGATCTGGGCCGCCAGCCAGATCGTCGAAGCCCGCGATGCGGGCCTGCGCAGTTCGCGGCTGATGGCCGCCACGCCCCACGAGATCCTGCGCTTCGTGGGCCGCGGCACGTCGCTGCGCGACTACCAACGGCTCAAAGCCGCACTCGACCGCCTGCAGTCCACCAGCGTGGCGACATCGATCCGCCAGCCGACTGCGCGGCGAATGCACCGCTTCTCGTGGATCAACGAGTGGAAGGAGCGCGCGGACGGGGAGGGACGGCCGCTGGGCATCGAGCTGATCCTTCCCGACTGGTTCTATGCCGGCGTCATGGAGGACAGCCTGGTACTGACCATCGATGCCGGCTATTTCGGACTCACCGGCGGCATCGAGCGGTGGCTGTACCGCCTGGTGCGCAAGCATGCGGGCTGGCAGCCGGAGGGTTGGCGCTTCGACTTTGCCCACCTGCACCGCAAGTCAGGCAGCTTGGCCCGCTTCGCGGACTTCGCCTGCGACCTGCGGCGCATCGTCACGCGCCAGCCGCTGCCGGGCTACGCGCTGACGATCCTGCGTTCCAGGCGCGGACCGGAAGTGCTGGTCTTCGCGCCTGTGCCGTCTGCGGCACCGCTGCGGCCCGGTGGCAGCTTCGACAACGGTACGTGGCCTGTGGACAGACGGTGAATGGGCTCGTGCTATCAGGCGTGCGAGCACTCGTGCTATCGGGCGTGGAGGGCTCGTGCTATCAGGCGTGCCAAATGCCCGAAATCCAATGCGCAACAACAGCTTGCGCAAGCCGTAACTTAATACCTAACGTATTTCATAAAAACCTAACGATAGGAACGGCCGGCGCGCTGTGGAAAACCTGCGGCGGCGCACAGCACGCATCTGGCACGCACGGCGCCAGGGAAAGCGCGAGGCTCGCTAGGCAGGCTGCAGAAGACGTATCTGCCAGGAGCGCGCCATGATCATCGCGCTGCTCAACCAGAAAGGCGGGGTCGGCAAGACGACGCTCGCCACGCACCTGGCCGGCGAACTGGCCTTGCTTGGCAGTAGCGTGCTGCTGCTAGATGCGGACCCCCAAGGTTCGGCACTCGACTGGACGCAGCGGCGAAGCCAGGGCGGCCTGCCGCGCCTGTTCGGCGCCGTCGGCCTGGCGCGCGAGACGCTGCACCAGGAAGCGCCTGAGCTTGCACGCCGTGCCGATCACATCGTCATCGACGGCCCGCCGCGTATCGCGGCGCTCGCGCGCTCTGCACTGCTCGCGGCCGACCTCGTGCTGATTCCGGTACAGCCCAGTCCTTACGATGTGTGGGCCAGTGCGGAGATGGTCTCGCTGATCCGCGAAGCGCAGGTGTTCCGTCCGGCGCTGCGCGCGGCCTTCGTCATCAACCGGCGTGTCAGCACGACGGTCATCGGCCGCGAGGCGCGCGGCACGCTGGCCGACCAGTTGCTGCCGGCGCTGTCGGCTGAGGTGCGCCAACGCATCGCCTTCGCCGACAGCGTAGCTGCCGGCCGGCTGGTGCGCGAGATCGACGACCACAGCCCGGCCGCGGGCGAGATCGCCGCGCTGGCCGCCGAAGTGCTACGGAGTGGCCGGCCATGAAGCACGCCCGGCGCGTGCAGCGCGTCCCGATTGGCGCACGGCCGCCCGCCAACCCGCAGGCCGAAGCCTGGGTGCGTGTCGGTGAAACCAGCGATCTCGACGCGCTCGCGCGTGGCGAGGTCTACACCGCCCGCCTAACGCTGGACGTGACGACGGCGCTGCGCGGGCGCATCAAGGTCACGGCGTTCATGCGCGGCGTCACGGTGGCCGACATGCTGCGCACGCTGCTGGAGCGCGAGTTCCCGGAGCAGCGACCATGAACGCACGGCTATCGACAATTCGACCGGCGGCTGCCTCGCCGGCGATCGTGCCATCGGACGTGTCTGTGGACACGCAGATGGACTCGCCGCACCTGTCGGTGGCATCGGCCGTCGACCCGGGCGATCCGCCGCTCACGCGCGTCTCGCTCGCCTACGTCGAGCACCGGATCAACCTGTATCTGCGCTTCGGCCGGCCGCTGCGCGAGCTGCGCCTGGACCGCTGGCGGCGGTGCGCGAGCTTTGCGCCCGGCGCGGCCTTTTGCCGCGTGCGCTGGGAGTCCAACGACTACGGCACCACGCGTTGGCAACTCATGGTGCTGCAGGCCTGCATACTGGGCGAGCGCATGCAGCGCATCGTCGGCGTTCGTCCCGGCGCGCAGCTGCTGCTATGCGCCGAAGGCGAAGCGCGGGTGCTGGCGGTGCTGCAGCGGATCGACGCGATCGAAGCGCTCGCCATTGACCCGTCGCAGGCTGCGCCCGCGTACTGGCGCACGCTCGGCAACCGCCTCGCTGCACGCCAACCGCTGCCGGCCTACGACATCGAGCGGCATGCGGCCTGGCTGCGCGGGGAGGGTTTGCGGTGAGCCCGCGCGCGCCTCGCTTCCTGCTCGCACTGTGCGCGGTATTCGGCATCGCTGCGCTCGCCCCACCGGCGCTGCACGTGCCGGCCGCGCGCTGGGTCTACAACCCGAGCGACAGCGTACCGCGCGGCTGGTATCGCATCGAGTCGGCGGGGACGGTGGCCGATGCGCTACACGTCGGCGACATCGTGCTGGCACGCCTGCCGCCCGAGGCCGCCGCGCTCGCTTCGCAGCGTGGCTACCTGCCCGAGGGCACCCCGCTGCTCAAGCGTATCGGCGCGATAGCGCCGCAGCGGGTGTGCATCGCGCAGCGCGCCGTCTACGTCGATGAGGTGCCGGTGGCGTTCGCGCGCGAGGCCGACGGCCGGGGCCGCAGCCTGCCGCTGTGGTCGGACTGCCGCGCGCTGCGCGCTGGCGAGCTGTTCCTGCTGAGTGCAACGAACCCGGCGTCGTTCGACAGCCGGTACTTCGGTCCCATCAACGCGGCGGCCGTGCACGGCCGCGCGCAGCCGGTGTGGACATGGGGCATGCGATGACGGCCGCCTTTCGTGCATCGGCGCTGCCGATCCGCGTGCAGTCGGCATGCACGCACCTTGCCGCGCCGCCTGCAGCTGGCGGGTCTAGTCCGTGCAGGCGATCGCCGCCCGACCGTCGGGGCCGGTCGCGTCAGCGATCGGCAAAGACGGAGGGCAAGATAGAAGGGTGCAGCACGCGCGGGTGCCTCGGGCCTTGTCTGCACGAGGGTTGGCACGGCACTGCCTTCGGCTGGCCGCGTGCCGCGAGCGGCGGGAAGTGCGTGTCGGCGCTCATGTTTTGGCGTGCCGTCTGCGCTGCAATGCGCGGCGCTACGCCGGAGTCGGTACGATGAGTTCGCGCGACAACGACCGCTTCCGCGTCCGGCCGGGACCACCCAAGAACAGACAGCCGGGCGGCGGCCAGCGCTTCGTCAGCCGCGTTCTGCGCGAGGCGAGCAAGGCCGGCGTGAAGGCTTCGCAGACCGCGCGAGCTGGCCGGCGGAGTGCCGCCAAGCTCGGACGCGGCCACGTCGCGGCGCAGACCGCCGCACGGCGGCTCGGCCCCGGCGCGCGCCGCGTCGTCATCAAGACCCGCTACGTGGTGCTCAAGCAGGCGGGCGCGCGTTCTGTGGAAACGCACCTGCGCTACATCGAGCGTGAGGGCGTGGACCGTGATGGCGGCAAGGGCCACGCCTATGGCCCCACGACCGACCAGGCGGACTTGGCCGACCTCGAGCAACGCGGGCGTGACGACCGGCACCAGTTCCGCTTCATCGTCTCTCCCGAGGACGCGCAGCAGCTCGAAGACCTGCGCGGCTACACGCGGCAACTGATGACGCGCATGGAAGGCGACCTGGGCACCTCGCTCGACTGGGTGGCGGTCGATCACTGGAACACCGACAATCCGCACACGCACGTCGTGTTGCGCGGCCGCGATCAGACCGGGCGGGACCTGGTCATCGCCCGCGACTACATCGCCACCGGGATGCGCCAGCGCGCCTGCGAACTGGCGACCGAATGGCTCGGTCCGCGGACGGAACGCGAGATTCGGCAGGGCCTGCTGCGCGAGGTGGATCAGGAGCGCTGGACCGGCCTCGACCGTAGCCTGCAGCAGTTGGCGCAACAGTCGCCAAATGGCTTGGTGGAAATGGCGGTGAACGCCGACACGGTGCGGCAGTCGCGCACGCTGCTGATCGGTCGGCTTCAGCGATTGACCGACATGGGCCTGGCCAAAACGGACGGCATGAACCGCTGGCGGCTGCGGCCTGACATCGAACCCACGTTGCGCGCGATGGGAGAGCGCGGGGACTTCGTGCGGACCATCCAGCGCGCACTCGGGTCGCAGCAGCGCGAGATGGCGATCTTCACGCCGAGCGATGGGGCACAGTCCGTGGTGGGCCGTGTGGTCGGCAAGGGCCTGGCCGACGAGCTGCAAGACCGTGGCTACCTAGTGCTTGACGGCATCGACGGCCGGGCGCACTACGTCGCGCTGCCTGCCGGCACCGTGCTCGAACAGTTCCCCGTCGGCGCCGTGGTTGAAGCGCGCGGCGCGGCAGTGGCGCGCGTTGTGGACAAAACCATCGCCGGTCTCGCCGAGGGCGGCCTATACCGCACCGACCATCACCTCGCTTTGCTGCGCGCACAGTCTGGGCGCGGCGATCCGCAAGAGACGGTGCACGCGCACGTGCGCCGTTTGGAAGCGCTCCGCCGCGCCGGCTTGGTCAAGCGCGTTTCTGATAGCGCTTGGCGCTTACCGCCCGATCTGCCTGAGCTGGCGCGACAGTACGACTCCCGGCGCCAAGGCGGCGGCAGGGTGACGACGCAATCGAATCTCCCGATCGAGCGGCAGGTGCGCGCGATCGGCGCGACCTGGCTGGACCGGATGTTACTTGACGGTTCGGCCAGCATCGCCGACAAGGGGTTCGGCGGTGACCTACGCGACGCGCTGCGGCAGCGCAGTGACTTTCTAGTCGAGCAAGGCCTGGCCAAGCTGCGCGGGCCAGACGTAGTTCTCGCGCGCAATTTGCTGGGCACTTTGCGCCAGCGTGATCTCGATGCGGCTGCGCGCGATATTGCTAGCGAGACCAGTCTTGTCTACCGGCGAGCTGCGGATGGGGAGCGGGTATCCGGCATCTATCGACGCGACGTGCTGCTGGCGAGCGGCCGCTTCGCAATGCTTGACGACGGGCTTGGCTTCGCGCTCGTGCCTTGGAAGCCGGTGCTTGAGCAGCGCTTGGGACATCACTTATCTGCCGTAGCGCGCGGCTGGTCGGCCGTATGGCAAATAGCAAGGCAGCGGGACATTGCGATATGAGCGGCCACAAATTTTCGACATTACGAAGTTCGCGCGCTCCCGTTGGCTGGGCGGACAAGGCAGTAGCTTGAAGTACCTCTTCAAGCCGATTACAACTTGGGAATTAACCTGGACTCAATGCCTACATCGCGGTCGAGACGCGCAGCGTGGCGCGCGATGATGGCTTCAAGCCGATTCACACACTGGGATGCAGCCCTTGGAGCAGCCGAATAGCCGAGCGCTTCGCGGGCGCATTCAGGCGCGACTAAGTCAGCCGCATGGAACTGGCGGACGCGCCAACGGTGATGGCGCAGTCGTCCGCGGCGTTCGAGCACTTCAACGAGCTCCACGCGCGCTCCGCGTTGGAGATGGATCCTCCCAGGGGAGTTCAGGCGGCTGTACGCCGTCGATCGAGTGCGCCGTCAGGCGCCACGTTGCGAATAAGAACATCACAGAGGGCCAATCGTGCCTGCCCGGCTACGGTTCTACCCCTCTTTTTCAAGATCAGCTTGCGCAACTGAAATCAAAGGTGCCAATGCGTTCCTTAGCATCTCAGGCAGAATGAACTGTTCTTCGTCGATTTCGGAGTATGTCGAGTGGGCAGCGTGATAAAGCCGCTCCCCGATCAGCCTTTGTTTATCGTCATAGTTCCACAACATGCTAACGGGTCGATGGAGAACATAAGAGCAACCTGACCGAACCGGGATTCCGCGCTGCAATGCAAGCTCAGAATTCAAATAGTAGTGATTGACTTGCTCGACTGCGAAACCCCAATCAGCAATCGCGATTCGCCGCTTTCTCGGGTCAGAGAGGATCGCTGTCGAAGTGTTGTCGGTAAGGCCACGATACATGCCCTTTACCGCATCAATCCCGTGAAAGCTTACCCCCTCTTGAAAATATTCATACTCAGGGTGATCCGCCATCAAGCCCCGCGAGAAAATCTCCTCATATCTACCAGAGATTTCGAGCATTGCATGGAGGATGTAGTTTCGCAAGATTTTGCGCCTGCGCGGTGATTGCTCAGCATCGCATTCAATGCGCCGACGCTGGTATCCATCGACGACATCAGCAACAGTGAATGGCGTAAAACTCTTTTCGGGAGATATCAACATCTTAAATTCTTCACAGTTATCGGTCTTAAACAAGCGGTGCGCCCGACAGTTCTGGAAACGAGCCCAGAAGCTCATCGAAGTTGCCAATTGGGGTAAGTATTCCCGCTGCTCCCATTAACGTGGACTGGGTCTGTTGAATTCTCGGCGCCTTGCCTTCCTGCGAATCTTGAACGAGCTGCGACAGCTTGCGACGCGCTGCTACGATAGCCACGTCCGAGCTCAGGAGATTCTCTAGAGAGCGATCAACTGTCCCCTTCCTTCCCGGATGGCGCCTCATGTTCTCTTGAAGGCCTCGATCTTCGTCGTTAACTCCGAAAATGCCGCTATGCTTCTGCTCCCGTTGCAGGTTTCGATCAAGTAAGTAGTCGTTCTCTTTGGCGGCAGTGGGAAGGAATGTGTCGATGATGGCGCCATCGGAGAACTCGAATGCGGCCTTCCTCATGCGGGGGGGAAATCCGAGACCCATTTCAATAGATTCCCGCGTTTCCGCGGTCAGCGCTTGGTTCTGATAGCGATACGCGAATGTGATTGTGTGTTCGTCATCAATTGGTACCCAGGCCCTGCCATGCAGATCGCGCCCAGGATCGAACGGAGCAGCTATGCTCCACATAGGAAGAATCCAGCTGCCAACGCGCCAGTAGTATTGCCCTCGGTAGTTCCGTCTCGCTCCTTGGATAAATCCGGTCGCTGTTTCGCGGATCTCAATGGACGGTGCGCCATCATGCATAAAAACGTCGTAGGGCTTGCCTTCGCTGCTTTTTATTCCGTGAGCGAAGGTCAGGTGCGAGGAATCAATCTCGCCTTCAAAACCTTGGAGCCAATTTGAGCGTTGAAGCCAACGTGACACATGAACATGGTCAGCTGGGAGTCTCACCCAAGGCATGTCCGGAAGTTCGGGCGTTCCAGCCTCGCGAGGGCCCATATAGATCCAAACCAACCCTCCCGCCTCTCGTGAAGGATAGGATTTGGTGCAAAGTCTTTCTTTGATCCGCTCAAGTGAACTGGTTTGAGGGACGTTTGGCACGTCGACACAGCGCCCTTCGACGTCGAACTTTATTCCGTGATATGCGCAACGCAATCCCGAGTCATCATTTCTTCCAAAGAACAAAGGCACGCCGCGGTGCGGGCAGAATGCTCCAAGGAAGCCCACCCGATTCTGCGAGTCACGAAAGGCCACCAAGTCCTCCCCTAGGATTCGCAATCGAAGCGGAGTCCCGTCGGCCGTCAGCTCCGTCGAAGCTGCTGCGGGAAGCCAGAAGCGCCGGAAAAAGTTCCCCATTGGCGTTCCAGATCCGACTCGTGTCAACCTCTCGTTCAGCTCGTCTCGCTTTTCCATCTTAAATTCTTCCTTTGACCATATCCCCTGGGAAGACCGGCAACTGACCAATTAAAGGCGTGAGCTTCTCGCGCGCCTCCTCTGGCGAGACGAACAACTCACGCGGTATTTGCATACTCGACACCGGGCCAAGCTCGCCGCCGAATTCACCGACGAGGCGTCCTTGTGAATCGAATGGCCAGAAAGTCAGGGATTGCTTGTAGCGTATGAAGAAGCCGTCTGGATCCTCGCCGGTCTGCCCCATTGCAGCGAGCTGAGTGCCTGTTACATAGTTCACGGAGACGGAGTAAGAGGTGAATGCCTGCGCGGCCAAGTGAATTTCTTGGCCGACCTGAAAAATGACCGGAGCACCGATGTTTCTGTAGAAATTTCTAAGCGCCTCCTTTCCCTTCACCTCCTGATATTTGCCTCCAAACTGAAGAACATAGTGCGGCTCGTCCACCAGCATTCCATCATCGAAGATGCGCTCCCAGTTACCACTATTCTCTGCGCGAGAGTGACGACGGTAGTTGGTCAGAATCTGCCGTTGTAACGGGGAAATATCCGTCAGCAAAAGGCGGTCAACTTCCTTGAGGCTTTGAGTGATGTCTTGCTTCTCGCGCTGGAAATAGGAGAGGTCTGGCATGATGTGTCCTTGGGTTATCAACTGTTGGCTCACGACTTCAAGGGGGTCATGGACTATTCGCCCGAAGCCCGCCATCGATGACGAAGGGTTCGCCCGTCATATAGGGGAGTCGACCAGTAGCAAGCGTGGCGATAAGACGACCTACATCGCGAGCTTCTCCCCATCTCCTGAGCGGAATCTCCCCGCTTTCGATACGAGCGTTTTGCCCTTTTGTATCAAGCGACTGAGTCATTTCGGTTTTTGTGAGTCCAGGTCTGACGTCATGGACATGAATTCCGTGACTTGCCAACCGAATGGCGAAGATCTTTGCCATCATCGCCAACGCAGCTTTGGACATGCAGTACTGCGCCCGACTTGTAAGGGCGTAATGAGCTGCCATAGACGAAACGACAACGATGCTGCGATAAGCCGCTGGAGCAACATCCTCAATCATTCGTCGCGCGAGAGCTTGCGTAAGAAAGAACGTGCCACGTATGTTCACATCGAAATTGACGTCGAAGTGCTGCGGGGCGATTTCCAAGACATCCTGAACTGGACGCGCTGCGATGCCGGCGTTGTTCACCAAACAGTCGATGTAGCCATAGTGACTCCAAGCCTGCTCAACGAAAGCTGGGTGAGTGTCAATATTTGCGATATCGCATTGGAGGAAGTGGACATTTGCACCGGTGGAACGAAGTTCCCTGACAGTGCTTTGCGCGGTTGCGTCGTCGTGAATGTCTGCAATGAGCAGATCAAAGCCTTCGAACGCAAGCTCAAAGGCCGCCGCACGGCCAATGCCCTGGCGTCCGCCCGTGACAAGGGCTACAGGTTTTCGCAGCTCAGGTGACACAGAATTCCCCGTCTTCTACTGCGGCTTGATGCCTGCTTGCTTAATTAACTCGCCCCAAATGGGGAGATCGTGCTGGAAGGCAGACTTAAACGCTTCCGGCGAGCTGTCTGCCAACGGATCCATGCCCAATTCAGTCACACGGCTGCGAAAGCCTTCTTCTTGCACCGCTTTGCGCGTTTCGTCGTTCAGGCGCTTTACGATCGCGGAGGGGGTACTTGCAGGCACCGCCAGTCCGATCCAGCCGGTAAGCCGGTAGGCGGGATCCAACACCCCTTGTTCTTGCATTGTTGGCACTTGGGGCAACGACGGTGTTCGACGCGCACTTGTAACTGCCAGTCCTCTCACGTTCCCTGCTGCGATATGGGGCGCAGCTATGGACGCCGTGATGAAAGCCATGTGCACCCGGCCCGCAAGCAGTTCCTGCATGACAAGGGATTCCCCCTTGTAAACGGCATGCGCCATCTCGCCATGCTGCTTGAAGTCCATATACGCACCTGCCAAATGTGCTGGGGTCCCCAACCCCCAGGAGCCATATGCAAGTTTTCCTTTGTTCGTACTGACGTACTTGAGCAGTTCTGATGCACTGTTGACGCGAAGGTCCGAATTCACCACGAGAACTGCGGGCACCTGTGCAACCTGGTAGACCAAGCTCAGATCACGCTCTACGATGAATGGAAGTTTCTCGTACATGAACCTGGAGCTCATCAGTGAGCTGCTTGTCGTGACGAGCAATGTGTACCCATCGGGCTGAGCTTTAGCGACAGCGTCCACCCCGAGAATTCCTGTCGCACCGGGCTTGTTTTCCACGATGACGGGCTGGCGCATGCTTGTTGCGAGCCTTTGCCCAAGCATTCTCGCGACGATGTCGGTAGATCCGCCCGGAGCGAATGGAACAACGATCTTTATCGGCCTGATCGGGTAGTCTTGTGCGACGGCGCTAAGCGGCGAAATCAAGTGCACCAGCAACGTAGCACAAGAGGTCATCAATATCCTCTTTAGTCCTATACCCATCATGATTGTTTCCTTTCAGTGCGGCAGATTGCGAGCCGAGATCACCCCGTAACCGCGGACGGCCATAGGGGAGTCGACTCGTCTTAGTGAGTGTCTGACGTGTCTCTCTATAGGCTCTGGTAGCCGTCCGCCTACTGCGGCTTGATGCCAGCCTGCCGGATGAGGCGACCCCAATTTGGCAAGTCGCGTTGATAAACAGCCGTGAAGGCGTCGGGAGAACTGTCTGGAATTGCCTCCATACCCATGTCAGCGAGCCGAGACTGGAAGTCTGGTTGCGAGATGGCCTTGCGAGTTTCTTCGGCCAAGCGATTCACGATGAAGGCGGGGGTCTTCGCAGGTACTGCCAATCCGATCCAACCGTTCATTTGGTATCCCAGATCGGTGACGCCTTGCTCGAGCATCGTTGGCACATTCGGCAGCGATGGAGTACGTTTGGCGCTGGTCACTGCCAGTGCTTTGACCGCTCCCGCCATAATATGTGGCGCTGCAATCGAGGCACTAATGAAGGTGATATTGACTCGGCCTGCCAATACCTCTTGCATCGTGATGGCCTCGCCCTTGTAGATTGAGTGAACCATCTCTCCCTTCTGCGATGCGTCCATGTATGCCCCTCCGAGGTGCGCATATGTTCCAAGACCCCAAGATCCGTACACGAGTCGACCTCTATTGGCTGCGACATAGTGCAATAGCTGCGGGACCGTGTTCACAGGGAGACTTGAGTTGACGACAAGAACGGCTGGAAGCTGCGAAATCTGATAGGTCAGCCTTAGGTCTGACTCAACATTGAAAGGGAGCTTTTCATACATGAACTTTGTGCCCATCAGCGAGCCGCTCGTCGTTACGAGAAGTGTGTGACCGTCTGCTGGCGCCTTGGCTGCGCTTTCTACCCCAATGATTCCGGTGGCTCCGGGCTTGTTCTCAATGATTACCGGTTGACCCATACTGACGCTCATGCGTTGGCCCAGCATCCTCGCAATAATGTCCGTTGATCCGCCTGGCGCGAAAGGGACGACAATTTTGATTGGTCTAGATGGATAGTTCTCAGCTTGCGCAGACGTGGCCAGACACAATGCTGCGATTGAAGACGCCAGCCAAGTTTTAATGAATTGATAACCGTTCATAGTCTCCTCTTTCATAAAGCCGGCATGACAGATTAGAGAGCGCACGAGAGCTCAAACGCACTTCAGAACATCCAGGCCGCCGCGATCATCTAACAGACTTCAAATAAGGCTGCTGCACCCTGGCCACCCGCAACGCACATACTCACAACGACGAACCGTATGCGTCGTCTTCGACCTTCTAAGAGCGCGTGACCTACAAGTCTTGATCCTGTCGCGCCGTACGGATGGCCAAGCGCGATGGCTCCTCCGTTCACGTTCAGGCGATCGTCCGGAATGTCCAAGTGGTTCCGACACGCAAGTACCTGGCATGCAAATGCCTCGTTGAGCTCCCAGAGACCGATTTCGTTGATCCCCAGCCCTGCACGGCGCAAGAGCCTGGGAATCGCATAGATCGGCCCGATCCCCATTTCGCCGGGTTCACATCCCGCTGCGGCGAAGCCACGGAAAATGCCAAGAGGATGTAGTCCGCGCCTCTCGGCAGTTTTCGCGTTCATCACCACGCACGCGGAGGCTCCGTCTGAGAACTGGCTGGCGTTACCGGCAGTGACCGAACCTCCTTCGATCGCAGCTCGAATTCCACTGACGCCGTCAATCGTGGTCTCTGGGCGGATGCCTTCATCGCGCGTTAGCACGACATCAACTCTTGTCACCGCGCCTGACTGCCGATCCACCCTTGCCATGGTGGTCGAAATTGGCGCAATTTCCTCGTCGAACGCGCCGCGTGCCTGGGCTGATGTCGCACGTGTTTGACTTTGGACGCCGTAGGCGTCTTGAGTGTCTCTACCAATTCCATACCGCTTCGACACCTCTTCGGCGGTTTGCACCATGGACCAGTACAGCTCCGGCTTCGCTTGCTTCAGCCATGGGTCATGCCGCATGTGGGAATTCATGTGGCGCTGAACGCAGGAGATGGATTCCACACCGCCCGCAACGACTACCTCGCTCCCGTCCGCAACGACTTGGTGGGCGGCTGTTGCAATTGCTTGGAGCCCGGAAGCGCAGAATCTGTTTACTGTGGCGCCTGCGGCAGTCACGGGGAGACCAGCGCGCAAGGTAGCAGCGCGAGCGATGTTGCCGCCCGTGGTTCCCTCGCACAGCGCACTGCCCATGATGCAGTCCTCTACCTCTTGAGGATCCACATTCGCTCTTTCCACTGCGTGACGAATAGCATGGCCGCCCAAAGTGGCGCCGTATGTCATATTGAGCGCGCCAGTCCAGCTTTTTGCGAAAGCGCTGCGTGCGGTAGAGACGATCACCGCGTCCCTTTGTCCACTTGATCCAAAAGATGTGCGGCTCATCTAAAACCCTCACCAGATTCAGCCAGGCGGAGCAGCAGCGGCGCAGGGGACCAGAACTCCGCATCTCCTCTGGACTCGCTCGCAATCTTCTTCAGCATGTCTACAACGTTGCCAATACCCAGTTCTTCTGCGTAGTTCATCGGTCCCCCACGGTGACGTGGAAAACCAAAGCCATACAGATAGACAAGGTCAATATCGGAGGCACGCTCGGCGATCCCCTCTTCCAGAATTCGCGCGCCCTCGTTCACCAGAGCCAACACGCAGCGATTGACAATGTCCGAGTCTGATAGGACACGAGGCTCTATGCCCTCCTGCAGCCTGTAGTCAGCGATGAGCTGATCGACGTGCGGGTCCGGAAGCGGAGTGCGCTGGCCGCCTTCGTACCGATACCAACCCGCCCCCGCCTTTTGTCCGAAACGACCGGCCTCACACAATGCGTCGGCGACCACACGTGGTTGGCGCGCGGGACATTCGCGCGCACGCCGCTTGCGAATGGCCCAGCTGATGTCGAGGCCGGTGAGGTCGCTCATTCGAAATGGACCCATCGCCATGCCGAACGATTGCAGTGCGGTATCTACTTGGCGCGGTGAGGCACCTTGAACTAGAGCGTCATTGGCCGCTTTGGCATAGCGGGCCGCCATGCGATTGCCAATGAAGCCGTCGCAATTTCCGGACACTACGGCTACTTTTCCCAGACGCCTTGCCAGCTGAAGCACTGTTACGAGGACGTCGTCAGACAGATGCGACCCTCTCACCACTTCTAGCAGCCTCATGACATGGGCTGGGCTGAAGAAGTGCAGTCCGACGACCTGGGACGGGCGACGCGTTGCCAGGGCAAGTTTGTCTACATCCAGCGAGGAGGTGTTGGTTGCGAGGATGGCGCTGCTTCCTGTTACCCGATCGATCTCCCTAAAGACTTCCAGCTTGATCTCCATGTCCTCGGGAACAGCTTCGATGATCAAGTCACGGTCGTGCAAGGCATCAAACGAAGTTGCCGTCGAGATCAACTTCAGCGTCTGAGCGATCCGGTCGGGAGTTGAGCGCCCCCTTTTGACGGCGGTCTCATACTGCTTCTGAATCGATTCGATTCCCCGTGCGAGCGCGTCAGGATTCAGGTCCATCAAAGTGACAGGCAGGCCCGCATTGGCCAATGTCATGGCAATACCAGTTCCCATCAACCCGGAACCAATGACTGCCGCTCGCTGAATTTGGCTTGGGACTGACTGGGTGTCTACCCGGAGAGCCCTGGACGCCATCCGCTCAGCGGAAAAGATGTGTCTGAGAGCTCGTGACTCAGCCGTGCCCAACAGTTCGAGAAACAGTTTTCGTTCGATCATCATTCCCTCTTCGAACGAAAGCCTCGCGGCCGCCCCAACGGCCTCCACGCACTTCGAGGGCGCTGGCAAGAACTTTTCCCTGGTTCGGGCGCTTCTCAGTGCAACATCTACCAGCGGTTCCGCAAGCGGATCTTCCAAGACGATTTCACGGGTCTTCCGGACCGGACGCTTGGCAAGGACCGCATTGCGAGCGAAGCTCAAGGCAGCGCTCAGCACATCTCTATCGACGAAGTAGTCAATCAGCGCAGAAGCCTGGAGATCGTTACCTGAAAGTGTGCGACCTGTCCCAATGAGATCCAACGCTTGGTCGATTCCCACGAGGCGCGGCAGTCTTTGGGTTCCTCCGGCCCCCGGCAAAATTCCCAGCTTTACTTCAGGAAGTCCCAGCACCGCGCTGGCATCCGCTACTCGATAGTGACAGCCGAGGGCCAGCTCGAGCCCGCCGCCGAGACATTTTCCGGCGATCGCTGCGACGACGATCTTCTCGGCGTCCTCAAAGCCCTTGATCACTTGGCGCAAACCTGGCGACCGCGTCATTTCAGGGCGCCCGAACTCAGTGACATCTGCGCCTGCAGAAAAAAAGTTTGGCATACCCGCCAATACAACTGCCTGGACGTCGCGATCATGCAGTGCCCTGTCGAGCGATCTCATCAAAGATTGGCGCAATTCCAGGCCCAAACTGTTGACAGGTTGCCTCCGCATTTCCAGCAATGCAATCCCATCTACCAGCGAGTACCGCACAACATCGATCACAGTCATCTGCAAGCTCGACATTCACTGTGGTTCAACGCGGGCCTGGCGAATCAAACGCTCCCAGATCACTGAGTCCCGCTTGATGGCCATTCCAAAGGATTCAGGGGAGCTGTCGGGAACGGTAAACATTCCGAGCGACTCGAGCTTTTCCCTCATCTCCGGCTGCTGAAGTGCCTTGCGCACTTCAGCAACGATTCGATCGACGACGGGACGTGGCGTGGCCCGGGGTACCGCAATTCCTTGCCAGGCGTTCATCTGATACGGGGCATCTGTCACACCTTGTTCGGCGATCGTTGCCACTCTTGGCAGAGGGGGCACTCGTTTCTCACTGGTCACACCTAGGATGCGCACCCGTCCTGACTCCGCTTGTTGAATAGTCGGTCCGATGCTTCCGAATGCGACCTGTACCCGATTTCCCAGAACTTCGTTGAGCATCACGGACTCGCCTTTGTAGGCAATGTGGATCATGTCGGCCCGCTGTGATTGGCTCATATACTCCCCAGCAAGATGCGGGTAGGAGCCGATCCCCCACGATCCGTATGCGACTTTGCCCGGATGCTTAGATACGTACTGAAGGAGCTCAGGAACCGTCCGCACCGGCAGGTCGGAGTTCACATACACGACAGCCGGAAGAATTGCGAACTGATAGATGGGCATCAGGTCGCGCTCGACATCGAAGGGAAGTGTCTTGTAGAGGAATTTAGTCGTGAGCAGCGACCCACTCGAGGTGAAGAGAATGGTGTAGCCATCGGCAGGTGCCTTTGCCACAGCATCGACGCCGATGATCCCTGCCGCGCCTGCCCGGTTGTCCACCACAACGGGCTGGCCCATGCTTTCGGAGAGCCTAATTGCCAGGTAGCGAGCGGCGACATCAGCACTGCCACCGGCACTAAACGGAACGATGATCTTGATCGGACGATCGGGATATCTGGACTGTGCGTAGGCGCCGATCGAGATGCTCGAAGCAAGCCCGAGCATCACACACCAGCCTAGTCCGCGGCGAATACTTGAGAAAAATTCCATCTGAGTCTCCGTAGTTGTTTTGACGGTTGTTCAATCTTTTGCGCTAGCGTCTTTTATGTAGTCGCGCGCACGTCCTTGTAGAACTGAGGCCACTTCACTTTGACTATCTCGCCATCGCGCCTAAACGCATAACAGCTGTTCAGAAGCGATGGTGGTTTTGGCGACGCTAGTGCGGCCTCTTTGGCGAATGAATCGCGTTGCTTGCGTTCGATGAGAGGCCAGAGAGTCTGAATGGTTGTGGTCGCCACAGTACCGAGCAATTCAGTAAGATGTGTACATCCATCGCCACCTTTGAACCGGCGCTTGACCTCGGTCAGAAAGCCGCGACCGATGGTGAGACCGACAAGGCTGTCGTACAACGATGCTGCTCCCGGGCAAGCGCTGGTCGGCGCGCGCTCTGTCAATGCTTTGGCAGCGACGATGCGCAAGTCCGCGTCCACGGTGACACTGATTCCCATCTGATGCAAGGGGTCCCCACCCTTCAAACGCAGGACACCGGCAGCGTCAACGGTGTCCCCGCTTCGCACATCGCGCATGCTCGCCTCGATGTCCCACAGTCCGTCATCCCGCGAATAGCCTTCGCAGCGCACTTGGCGCACATGGGCAAGCTCCCTCTTGACCGCCGGTAATGCCGTAGGGGGTGAGATCAGCAACGTCACGATGCTCGCTCCTGCGGTCCTCGATTTGATTCCGCTCGGAGGTGCGCCTCTCGCAGCGACGCTTTCAGCACCTTCCCCACGTTTGACATGGGGAGGAGAGGGACTGCTGATACTGTCTTAGGACACTTGTAGCCTGCGATGTGCTGTCGACAAAAGGCCTGGATTTCCTCTTGCGAGGCTTCGTGGCCAGGCTTCACGACGATAGCTGCGTGAACCCGTTCACCCCACACGACATCTGGAAGGCCTATGACTGCACACGATTCAACGGCTGGATGTTGAAGAATGACGTTCTCGACCTCGGCGGAGTAGACGTTCTCACCGCCGGTAATGATCATGTCCTTCAATCGATCCTGAACAAACAGGTACCCGTCTGCATCCAAATAGCCCACGTCTCCTGTGTGCAGCCATCCGTGGCGTAGTGCGTGCGATGTTTGTTCAGGCAGCCCCCAATATCCTTGCATAACGTTGGCCCCACGAACGACAATTTCCCCGCTCGTTCCCACTGCAGCTACATGGCCTTGACTGTCGACGATCCGCAAGTCGACACCTAGTACAGCCCGACCAGCCGACCTGTGACGGCCGGTCTTGCGACCCTCGCCAACATGGTTGTCATGCGGGTTCATGGTGATCAAGGGCGATGTTTCAGTCATCCCATAACTTTGTATGAGTTCGACTTTTGGGAGAAGCTGCAGCGCACTGTCGAGGAGAGCTTCTCCAATCGGTGATCCGCCATAAAAGATCCGTCGAAGCGATGACAGTTTTTCCGAGTCGAAACTGGAATCTGAGAGGAGGAGCTGGAGCATGCTCGGAACAAGCACGATCTCAGAGATGCCATGGCGCGCGATCGCCTCGATTACCTGCGGCGGCCGAAACGCTGGCACGGCGAGAGCGGAACCGCCTGCCAAGTAATGGGAAATAAGCCGACCCGCGCCGGCGACATGAAAGAAAGGAGCGACGTGTATTGCCTTCGCGCCGGGCACCGCAGGAACAGTCGCATAACGACTCATTGCCGATGCCCACAAATTGCCGTGCGTCAGCATCACGCCTTTCGGTGCGCCTGTCGTCCCCCCCGTGTAAAAGATCACAGCTAGGTCACCATCTTGTCGGTCCGCATCCGAAATCGGCGCTGCACTGCCAAGGAGCGCCTCTAGATCGAAAAGATCGGGTGGGCAGGATCCATCATCAAAGAATGCGACCCTCAGATGTGCGCCCGTAATGTGACCGTGGATGGCGGGAAGAAGATGGCAATGTCCTTCATCGACGATGAGAAGTTCGGTGCCAGAGTCGTTCAGTGAGTACGCGATCTCCGCAGGGCTCCACCGAGTGTTTACGGGGTTTGCAACTGCGCCAGCCCACCACGTCGCGAGGTAGTACTCTAAGTAGCGGTCGCTGTTCGACGCTAGCAGCGCCACACGAGCCTCATGTTGCACGCCGAGGTCTTGGAGCACTGCAGCGAGCCGCGATACCCGAGACGCAAGTTGCCGAAATGACGTCTGGCGCGTGCCCGAAGCGATAGCCTGCCGGTCAGCGTATTGCTGAAGCGCACGATGGACGCCGTAAGTAAGTTTCATCGCTTCACCACCAACCTAAAACGACCGCTGCGGCTGTGGACGTGAAAGCGAGAAGTCACGTAGCAGGTCACACACACGCATTTCGGCCTTTTGTTGCATGAACATTGGCACGAAGTATAGGATAGAAATGACCGCGGTGCGGACAAAAATGGCCGCAGGACGGATTTTCTTTGTTGGTAGTTACCCCAAGCCGATGCCAAGCTGCGGCGTCGGTGCGACCTCAGGGGCGCTGTTGAGAGCCTGGCATCCGTTCGGCCAACTCACCTTAGAAGAGGTCAACTAGTGCCGGTCATTCGGACGCAGCTCGAAGAGTTGGGCGATGGGGATTCGAAAAGCATTTGCTGCGGTACCGCCGCCTGCTCGAATGCTCGCCCTCGACCAGGAGCGACGCCGGACGCAGCTTTGGCAGCAGGGTTCGACCCCAGCTCGGGGGGGCTGCCAGGCCGAGTGCTACCTTCCGGAAGTAGTCGGCTTCAACTTCGGCTACGAGCAGTTGCCCCTGCACCTGTTGATCACGACCTACGAGCTCGACGAGCTGGCATTGCCCCCTACTACTTCACGCTACACGTGACGGTGGACAACGGCGGCGCTCCGGGCCACGCACGCCAGGCCTGAGACGGCGTGCTGGACCTGCTGCCACGCTGTGACGACGGCGAGGCCTTCTGCGACCGCGGTCACCGCGTGCGCGAGGGCTCCAAGCTCGGGTGTGGCCGCAAGCATGCCCACGCGATCGCCCGGCGCCGCGCCCAGCGCCTGCAGCACGCCGGCCGGCCGCGCGGCGCGGTCATGCAGTTGGGCGAACGTGCGCACCAGCCCGCCGTCACGCACAGCAACGGCTTGCGGCTGCTGCTGCTCCGCGTGGTGCAATCCCTTGGGTCAGGTAAATCTGCATGGCCAGTAATCGCTCACAGCGTGCGGGCGATGATTTCCTTCATCACCTCGGCCGAACCGCCGTAGATGCGGTTGCCGCGCACGTCGGTGAGCGCGCGCGCGATCGGGTACTCGCGCATGAAGCCGTAACCGCCGAACATCTGCAAGAGGTCGTCGACAGCGCGAGTGGCGTCGGCCGCCCACAGCTTGGCCATCGCGGCGCCGTCGGCGTCCAGCCGTTCTTCCATGTGGTCGGCCAGGCACTGGTCGACGAAGGCGCGCGTGGCGGCGGCCAGGGTCTTGATCTCGGCCAGCTTGAAGCGGTTGTACTGGTGGTCGGCGATTGCCTTGCCGAAGATTTGCCGCTCCTTGGTGTACTGGACGGTCCACTCGAGCGCGGCTTCCAGCGACATCGCGCAACGCAGCGCGATCATCAGGCGCTCCTGCACCAAGCCGGACATGAGGTAGGTGAACGCGCGGTTCTCTTCGCCGACGCGGTCGGTCTCGGGAACGATGACCTTATCGAAGAACAGTTCGGCCGTGTCCTGCGCGCGCTGGCCTATCTTGTCCAGTAGGCGGCCGCGGGTGAAGCCGGGCGATCGGGCATCCACCCAGAACAGCGTCATGCCCCTGGCACCCAGGTCGGGCGCGGTCTTGGCAACCACCAACACGCGGTCGGCATGCCAGCCGTTGGTGATGAAAGTCTTCTGACCGCTCAGCTCCCAGCCGTCGTCCACGCGGCGCGCGGTGGTGCGGATGGCTTTCAGGTCGCTGCCCGCCGACGGTTCGGTCATGGCGATGGAGCAGACCGTATCGCCGGAGGTGAGCCGCGGAATCCATTCAGCCTGCTGCGCGGGCGTGCCGAAACGCACGAGGTACGGCGCGACCACGTCCGAATGCGTGGTGAAGCCGGTCAAGCCGCTGGCGCCGGCGCGCGCGATTTCCTCTACCACGATGGCCGTGTGCAGGAAGTCGCCGCCGCCGCCGCCAAGTTCGGCCGGCGCCATCGGCAGCAGCAGGCCCGTGCGGCCCGCGGCGCGCCACAGATCACGCGGCACCAGCTTGTCCTCTTCCCATTGCGCGTGGTGCGGCATCACTTCCTTCTGCAGGAAGCGGGCGACCGTCGCGCGGAAGTCGTGGTGTTCCGGCTTAAACAGGCCGCGGCGGGCGCGGGGGCGGCATTCGGGCATGGGACTAAGCATAGGAAGCCGCGGCCGCGGGCGATATTTGCGAATCCGAAACTGAGGATTCGCCCGCCGTCAATGCGCCGGATAGGCGGCGCAGGATGTCGACCAGGTCGCGCGCGAACGACGGCAGCTGCGCCATGTCGCGCACGCAGATGCGCAGCTTGCGCTCGGCCCACTCGTCGCGCAGCCGCACGCGGCGGATGGCCATGCGCTCGCCGTAGTGCCGCGCGGCGCTCTCGGGGATGACGCCGATGCCAACGCCCGCTTCCACCAGGCGGCAGATGCTCTCAAAGCTGTTCACCTCGATGCGAAGCGACAGGCGCAAGCCGCTGGCCATTGCGGCCTGCACCAGGAACTTGTGGATGGCGCTGGATTCGCCCAGGCTCACCTGGTCGAAGCGCAGCGTCTGCGCGAAGTCCACCTCGTCCTGATCGGCCAGCGCGTGCTGCCGGCCGACGACCAGCACCAGGCGGTCGTTGCAGTACGGCAGCATCTCCAGGCCTTCGGTGTGCACGTTGCCGGCCACGATGCCGATGTCGGCGGCGCCGTCGTCCACAGCGCGCACGATGTCGGGGCTGAGGCGCTCGCGCAGTTCGATGTCCACCTCCGGGTGGCGGGTCATGAAGGTGGCCATCGCGCCGGGCAGCGCGTCGTTGAACGCGGTGGTGTTGGCCCAGAGCCGCACGTGGCCGCGCATGCCGCACTCGTATGCCTTCATGCTGTCGTGCAGCCGCTGGATCTCGGCCAGCAGGTTGCGCGCGTGCGCGACGAACGCGTGACCGGCCGGCGTGAGCGTGACGCCCTGCGGGTTTCGGTACAGCAGCTTCACGCCCAGCGTGTCTTCCAGGTTCTTCACCCGGTTGGTGGCGGCGGAAGGCGACAGGAAGGACTTCTCGGCACCGCGGCCCAGGCTGCCGCTGTCGGCCACGTTCACCAGCAGGCGGGCGTCGAAGAAGTCGAAATAGAAGGACATGGCGCCTGCTCCTGATGAAGGGGTTTTTGGCGGCGCAAGCGCCGGTTCCGGCAATGCAAATTGGCAGGCGGACGGGGCGTGCGCATCATGCTTGCGCCCCATCGTCCACGCAGATTGGAACTTAAGATCGTCCGCTTAACGGACAATGATAGCCGTCTAACGGACATAAACGCAATGGGGCCAAATTCAAAACAGGAGACACCAATGAACCGTTCCCGCTTCCTCGCCACCCTGGCCACCGGCGCCTTGCTGACTTGCGGCGCCGTCCGTGCCCAGCTAGGCGCACGCCCGATCCGCCTCATCGCGCCCGCGGCGCCCGGCGGCATCCTCGACCAGACCAGCCGCATCGTGGCCAAGGGCCTGTCCGACGTGCTGAAGCAGCCGGTCATAGTGGAAAACGTGGCGGGCGCCGGCGGCACGCTGGGTATCCAGGCCATGCTGCGCGCCGACGCGGACGGCCACACGCTGGTGATGGGCAGCCTGGGCCCGAATGCGGCCAACTACACGCTGCAGTCCAACCTGCCGTATAAGCCCGAGGACCTGTCCGCCGTGGTGCACGTGCTCTCCATGCCCAACGTGCTGGTGGCCACCCCGAAGCTGCCCGCGAAGAACGTGGCCGAGCTGAAGGCCCTGGCGCAGAAGAAAGACCTTTCGATGGCGGTGTCCACCAGCGGCTCGTCGGGCCACCTGGCGGGCGAGCTGTTCAAGAGCCGCGCCGGCGTGCCCGCGGTCAACGTCGTATACCGTGGCGCGGCGCCCGCGCTGCTCGACCTCAGCGGCGGGCAGGTGGATATCATGGTGGACAACCTCATCACGGCCCTGCCGCTGGTGAAGGCCGGCAAGCTCAACGCGCTGGCGGTCACCACGCGCAAGCGCGTGCGCGAGTTGCCGGACGTGCCCACGCTGGCGGAATCGGGCTATCCCGACATCGACGTCGCCGTGTGGCTCGGCATCTACGCTTCGGCGAAGACGCCGCTCGCGACGGTCGCGGCGCTGAACCGCGAACTGCAGAAGGTGCTGGCGCTGCCCGAGGTGCAAAGCGCCATCGCGGAGAAGGGGGGCATCGCCGTTGGCGGCACGCCTGAGGCTTTCCAGAAGTTCACCGAGCAGGAGACGGCGCGCTGGGGCCAGGTGATCCGCACGGCGAAGATCAAGGCGGACTGAATGGCCATCGACTACGCGGTCCTGAAGGACTGGCGCATTCCCGACAAGGTGACGCCGTACGGCCGGCAGGACTGCATGCTGTACGCGCTGGGGCTAGGCTACGCGTCCAACCCGCTGCACGAAACCGAGCAGCCATTCGTCTACGAGGAATGGCTGAAGCCGGCGCCCACACTGCTCGCGGTGCTGGGCGCACCCGGCGCCTGGGCCCGCGACCTCGGCACCGGCACCGGCACCGGCACCGGCATCGCCTGGCTGCAAATCCTGCACGGCGAACACTGCATGACGTTCCACGCGCCGCTGGCGCCGGAAGGCACGCTGCGCAGCCGCACCCGCGTGGTGCGCATTGGCGACAAGGGCGCCGGCCGCGGCGCGCTGGTGGTCACCATCGAACACACTTCGTTTTGCCGCGCCGACTGCGGCATCGGCCGCTCGGACGAGACGCCAGTGGCGTTGCCCGCGGTGCCGGAAACGTCGCCCGACACCGTGGTGGACCTCGCGACCGAGCCGCGCGCCGCTGTTTGGTATCGCCGGAACGGCGACCGCAACCCACTGTACGTCGACCCCGCCTCGGCGCGCAAGGCATCGCACGCGCGGCCCATCCTGTACGGCCTGTGCAGTTACGGCATGGCCGCGCGCGCCATTCTTCGCGCGTGCTGCGACAACGATTCCGCGGCGCTGAAGTCGCTGGCCCTGCGCTTTTCGGCGCCGATGTTCCCGGGCGAGGCGCTTCGCATCGAACTCTGGCGACGCGAAGGCCTCGTGCAGTTCTGCGGCATCGCCGCCGAGCGCGGTATTCCCGCGCTGACTCATGGCGTGGCGGATCTCCATGCCTGAAGCGAACAATTACCGCCACCCGCTCGCGCGCGCCGCCGCCGTGCGGCCCGGCGCCATCGCCTACCGGTTGGTGCTCAGCGGGCGCACGGTCACCTGCGCGGAACCGGAACAGCGGTCCCGGCGCTGCGCCGCGCTGCTGCTGCGGCTGGGCCTCAAGACCGGCGACTGCATCGCAGTGTTCCCATACAACCACCTGGGCAATTTCGAATTGCAGTGGGCAGCGCACTGCATCGGCCTCTACTACACGACGATTAGCCCGCCTCATTTCGCGCTGGAGGCCGCCACGTGACGCGGGCGGCGCTGACCGGCACCAAGGTGCTGGACCTTACCCGGTTGCTGCCGGGCCCGTATGCCACGCAGATGCTGGCGCACTGGGGCGCCGACGTGCTGAAGGTGGAAGACCGCGGCGCGGGCGACTATGCGCGCGACCTGCATCCGCTGCGCGTCAGCGGCTTCGGCGCGGCGTTCACAGCGTCCAACCGCGGCAAGCGCAGCACCGCACTGGATTTGAAGGATGCGCAAGACCTGCGCGCTTTCCACGCCTTGCTGCAGGAAGCCGATGTGCTGGTGGAAAGCTTCCGCCCCGGCGTGATGGCGCGACTCGGACTGTCGCCCGAGGCATTGCTGGACCGCTTCCCGCGCCTGGTCTACTGCGCGATCACCGGCCACGGCCAGGCGACGCCACGCGCGGCGCTGGCCGGGCACGACCTGAACTACCAGGCACTCGCGGGGTTGCTGCACCGCGAAGGGAAAGCACCCGTCGTGCCTACCGCGTTGCTGGCCGACCTGGTTGGCGGCAGCTGCTCCGCGGTCATCGCCATCCAGGGCGCGTTGCTCGCGCGCGAGCGCAGCGGCCGGGGCGTATTCATCGACCTGTCCATCACGCACAGCGCCCTGATGCTCCAACCTCTCCTCGCCGCGTGCCACCTCGCGGGTGAGGACACACGGCATGCGCAACTGCGCCACGGCGGCTCGCACCCGGGCTACCGGCTGTACGAAACCTCGGATGGCCGGCACATCGCTTTCGCGGCGCTGGAAGCCAAGTTCTGGGACCGCTTCTGCGACCTGGCCGGGTGCGCGAACCTCCGGGGACTGGCCGACAGCGACGACACCGCGGTCCTGGCGCAGGCCGGCGAGGAGTTGGCGCGAATCTTCCGTTTGCGCACGTTTGCCGAATGGTCCGCGCTCTCTTTGCAATGGGACACCTGCCTGGCGCCGGTGCTCTCGCCGGCGGAAGCCATCGACGAAGCGGTGCGTGACCAGCTACCGCTGTTCGCGGAATTGGACGGACTCGGCGGCGGCCGCGCGCGCGTGCTCAGTGGCGTGCCGGCCGACCTGGCCGCCCCGCACCCAGGAACCTGGCCGCGCCCACCGATGCAGGGCGAACACCTCCCGGGATGGACACGATGATTAGAATCCGCCACCTCTTGGAACCCACGCAGGTCACCCCGGAAAGTGACAGCTTCGTCCGATCTTTCGCCCGCGGCCTGTGGGTGATCGAGGCGATGGGCCAGGGCTAGACATGCAAACGGTGGCCAGCGTGTCGGCCGCCACGGAACTGTCACGCATGCTGGTACGGGGAATCCTGATGACGCTGGCCGAACTGGGCATCGTCGTGTCCGATGGCAAGAACTTCCGCCCCACGCCCGAGATATTGAACCTGAGCGTGAGCTACCTCACCTCGCTGCCAATTCCCCCCGGCCGACGACACAGTTGTTGAGCGAATATCTCAGCTGACTTCATCCTGCGGCAGCTTTGACACGCAGGCGCACGTGCTGCTCGTATGCTGCAACCCGCTCAGGATGCGTGAAGATATAGAACTGTGAGGTCTTCATCGCTTCAAGAACTTGCTCTGCCACATATTCCGCGGTAAGGCCGTGAGCCATCTTGGCTACTTTTCCAGAAACCACGGGGTCAGCCTGATTGTCGAGCTGGTTGAATGCTCCTCCAAATTGGATGGGTCTATTGCGACCATTCGACAGAATGTTCGTCCGCACCCATGAGGGGCAAAGAACGGAGACACCTATGTTGAAATCCGCCAGCTCCTGCGCAAGCACCTCGGTGAGCCCAACAACGGCAAACTTCGAGGCACAGTATGGTCCGGCCTGTGGCAAGCCAATGAGGCCCGACATTGACGCGGTGTTGACGATGTAGCCTTCTCGACCGCTTCTCTTCATTGCTGGAAGAAATGACCGGATACCGTGAATGACGCCGTATAAATTGACTCGAAGTATCCAGTCCCAGTCCAAGAGTGGAACTTCTTCGATCGCACCGGGCTTTGACACGCCAGCATTGTTGAACAAGAGGTCCACATGACCGAAGCTGTCAAACGCAAAGCGTGCTGCACGCTCTACAGAGGCAGCATCACTCACGTCGCAATTGACTGCGATAGCACCCTGTCCATGTGCGCGCAGCTGCTTCATTGCTGATTGGATCGCACTGTCTTCCACGTCCGCGATACAAACTCGAGTTCCGTTATCGCAAAGCCTCTTCGCAATCGCAAGTCCAATTCCACTCGCGCCGCCGGTGATAAATGCTGTCTTGTCAGAGAACTTCTTAATCACGCTCGAGCCCTTTAAAAAACTGTTGGATCTGCAGAAGCGAATTCATAGCTCGTGGTCCGATTTGAGGATCGCGTCCATCATGGGAAAAGCTGCTGCTCTCCGCCGTGGGCTAGCGACGCCAAACACATCTCATGCAGAACTAGTTTCGCCGTCTCGTATCGGCGCTGAGCTGCGCGCGGTTTGACCTGCAACAGACAGGAACTGAGGGGCCATGCCTCGCAATTGCTCGGACGTCGTTCGCAACGGCCGAAGCAGTTCACGAACCGCGCGGTTCTCTTTCATGTCGCCCGAAAGCAGGTTCACGCTGAGTGCGGCGACCGCAAGGCCAGTCGCATCTCGCACGGGCACGGACAAACCGCAAACGCTTTCCGAGAACTCGCCGTCCACCCACGCGTAGCCCACTTCCCGCACTCGGTCGAGCGACTTCCGAAGGGTGACTTCATCGGTCACCGTTTTCGCAGTGAGCGCCCTTAACTTTGCCTGTTTGAAATAGTTGCTCAGCGCCTCATCATCAAGCCATGCGAGCAAAACACGTCCCGGAGACGTCGCGTAGGCGGGCACCTTGCTACCGACGCCAAGTTGCAGCGACATCACCTCGCGCGATGGGACTCGCAGTACGTAAATGGAGTATTCGCCATCGAAAACGGAAAGCGCAACAGAGGCTTGCATTTGGCTTCCAAGCGATTCCAGCGCATGTTGGGCAAGTCCCCAGAATGGAAGCGACGTCAGGTATGTCATGCCCAAGCTCAAGACCTTGGGCGTCAGCCGGAAGCTCCGACCATCCGTCATGCAGTATCCCAGCTCAGTGAGTGTCATCAGAATGCGGCGGACGACAGTTCTGGGCAACAGGGTCAGCGCAGATACGGAGGCGACAGTGTGCATCTCACAGTTGCGCCCCATCGCTTCAATAACGCTGAGTCCGCGGGCGAACGACCTGATGAAGCTTTCGCTATCTCGATCACTGTTCATAGTCATAGGGCAGGCAGCTGGAAGAAAATTCAAATCTTAGCAGCGCTGCCAGAAGTCCAGTAGCTCGCCTTTACCTGGCGTTTCAAGAGCTTTCCACTTTCCGTGCGAGGCAATTTGGAAACGAAGTCCACGCTGCGCGGGCACTTCAACGCTGAGAGCACCTTCCGACAGGAAGCGATGAGCTCGTCCGCCAGTTTTGCCGTTCCATCGGAAGCCTCCCAAAGTTCAACAACAGCTTTGACCTCCTCGCCGTACTCTTCGTTCGGTACCCCGACGACTGCTACGTCCTTGACCTTAGGATGCACTGCCAAAACGCCTTCCGCCTCTTGCGGGTAGATGTTGACCCCTCCAGATATGATCACGTTCGCGAGCCGGTCTGTGAGGTAAAGATAGCCGTCCTTGTCAACGTACCCGATGTCGCCATAAGTTCCCCAGCCCTGTTTGTTGTACGCCTGGCGTGTTTTCTCGGGATCATTGTGATATTCGAACACCGGGCCCCCAGAGAAGTAGACCACTCCTTCCTTTCCAGAAGGTAACTCGTATCCGTCGACACCAACGATATGTACGGCTCCGAATTCGGGCCGTCCAACTGATCCCTTGTGTAACAGCCACTCATGCGAGTCGAGCGAAGTTCGACCCACTAGCTCAGTCCCGCTATAGAACTCGTAGAGGATCGGCCCCCACCACGCGATCATCTGTTCTTTGACACCCACCGGACACGGAGCCGCCGCATGGATCGCAAAGCGGAGGCTGGAAAGATCGTAGCGATGGCGTTCGTCAGTTGTCAGCCTGAGCAGCCGAACGAACATCGTGGGAACCCATTGACTGTGTGTGACGTGATATCGCTCGATCGCTGAGAGCGCCAATCTTTCATCGAAACGCTCGAGCATGACGCAACTTCCGCCCTTCTCCATGACGGCCATGTTCCAGCGTATGGGCGCCGTGTGATAGAAGGGCGCAGTCGACAGAAATATCGTTCCCGCATCGAACGTCTTCCAGCGCGTCCGGCTGTCGGGATCGGCGTTGAAGTGTCGGTTGGCTTGGGCGAGCGGTCGTTTGATGCCTTTCGGTCGGCCCGTCGTCCCCGACGAATAGCAAAAATCCGTACCTTGTAAGGTCACAGGGAGAACAGTATTCAGAGGCTGCTCCGCAAGCGCCGCCTCATATTCCGAAGCCCCTTCCATTGGCCCGTCCAAACTGACGACATCGGCAACGCTCGAGACTTGCGCGAGCAGTTCCCCATCCATCAGAGACGGACTGCAAAACACGACACGGGCTCCACAATCTTGCAGAATGTAGAGCATCTCGGCACCCTTCAGGTGGCGACTGATGGTTGTGTAGTACAGCCCAGTGCGGTGTGCGGCCCACACGATTTCGAAGTACCGAGGATGGTTGTCAAGAAAAATGGCAATGCCATCACCCTCTTTCAATCCTCGAGCGGCCAACAGGGATGCACACGCTCTCGATCGTCGCTCAAGTTCTGACCACGTGACAGAAATCTCGCTCGGCAGTAGCCGATACGCGACTTCGTTCGGTCGTTCGAGCGCCCATCTTTCCAAGGCATCGGGATTGCGAGTAATCGATATGTCTGTCATTTGAATCAAATGCTTATGACCTCTGCGCTCGTTCGTCGTCACGAGGGCTAGGACAGTTCTGGCCGGAGGGTGCAAGTCGGCGCACCATCATTGCTACCGCTGTTCACCGTGGCGTATCGCTGGCGATGTGCCTGATGGCAATAGACGAAACTGCGGAAGTGTTGGCAGGCCGGGGGTGTCCAACCAACAAACCTCCACTCGTGCGCCGAGGCACACTGCATCGGGTGATGATTCAACAATGTTCGTGAACATCCGCACGCCTTCATCAAGAGATATGACGGCAACCACATAGGGCGTTCGGTTGGCCATGTGGGCATTGGCAGCTCTGTAGTTGACGGTGAAGGTGTACACAGTCCCACGGCCTGAACATTCCTGCCATGTCACTTCCGTAGACATGCAGTAGTGACAGAAGCTACGAGGAGGAAACTGCTGGCGACCGCAATGACTGCAACGCTGTATGACTAGGGTGTGCCGCGAGGCTGCATCCCAGAATGGGCGTGTTGCGTCCGTGGCGACTGGCATGGGGCGAAGCGACTCGTTCATGTATCGACTCCCAGGATGAGTGTGGAGTTGGCCGAAAAGACTAGCCCGGGAGCATGGCAAAGCGCGTTGCGCGCGTGCGGCAACTGCCGCTCGCCGCACTCGCGCCGCAACTGACGTACAGCTTCAATGATCAAAAATATTCCAAACATGCCGGGATGTCCATATGACAGCCCACCCCCAGACGTGTTGATCGGAAAGCTGCCGTCGGGACCAAGTCGACCACCCTTGACAAACTCTCCTGATGAGCCGCGCTCGCAGAATCCCAACTCCTCCAGGGACTGCAGCACACCAATGGTGAAGTGGTCGTAGATCTGGACGACGTCAATGTCAGCACGCGACAGACCAGCCATGCGAAATGCAGCGTCCGCCGTCTCGGCGACATTGGTGTCCAGCCAGTCCTCAAGTTCCAACGGCGTGTAGTGGTGGGAGAAGCTTTCGGCAATGCCCTTGACGAAGACGGGCGGCTTTCGAAGATCGCGGGCCCGGTCCGCGCGAGTCAGCACAAAGGCGCCACCGCCATCCGTTACTAGACAGCAGTCGCGCTGCCGAAGCGGAGCGGCCACAATCGGCGAGGCCATCACGTCGTCGATCGAGAGCGGTCCTTGACGGTAAGCCTTGGGGTTGAGGTTGGCCCATTGACGCGCCGCCACAGCGACTTCAGCCAGCGCGTCCAAAGGTGTTCCCCAACGACTCATATGAAGTTGAGCCACCATCGCGTAGTACCCAATGGGACTGAGTTGGCCGTAAGGTACGACAAATTGCCCGCGTGGGCTGCGCGGATCCTCGGTCAGGCCGGTGAGTTTTCGCGATCCGTCTGTGAGTTGAGTGCTTCCATAGGAGATCAAAGCTACATCACATAGCCCGGCCTGAATGGCCGCCATGGCATGCCTCACGTGCATGACATTGGACATCCCACCTACGTTGCTTGTATCGGTGAAGCGAGGCCGCAAGCCGAGGTATTCGGCCAACTGGAGGCTGCTGAATCGGTCGTCGGTGTGTGCAAAAACCCCGTCAACGTCGGCGAGTGTCAGGCCGGCATCGATTAAAGCGAGCCGGGCAGCCTGTCCCTGCAGTTCGAGGGCTGTCTTGCCAGGCACCTTTCCAAGGTCGGATTCGGCGACACCCACGATTGCATAGTCGCCGGAAGGAAAATCGTTTACGGACATTCTTTCTCCTGGTGCGCCACGTTGCTCGTGGCCAGATCACAAGTTGCGCGCAGCTCGGCATTGCCGTGGCTCAAAACGATCTTTCCGGTTTCCACGGAGACACCCCGAAAGAACACGTGATTCCCCTCCATCCAAATGTCGACGCGTAGGCTGTCGCCGGGAAAGAACGGAGCTGAGAAGCGCAGCGAGAAGCCGGCGAGGCGTGCTGGTTCCTGGTCGCAACACATCCTGAGGATGGCCCTGCAGGCCATGCCGTAGGTGCACAACCCATGCAGAATCGGCCGCTCAAATCCAGCCGCTCGGGCCGCCTGCGGATCTGCATGTATTGGATTGCGGTCTCCGTTCAATCTGTAGAGAAGTGCCGTACTAGCAGCGGTACGAAGCGTTGTGCTCGCGTCAGGCGCCCTCGCAGGCGCTGCATCCAACGGCGCCGCGGCTTCGTCAGATTGCGCGATCCCTCCGTCAGCGCGGCAAAAAGAGGTGTGTTCCACCTTGGCAATGGGCTGGCCGGTAGCTTCGTCACTGATGACGCGCTCAGTTACAACTAGCACTCCCCGGTTTGTCCCTTTGTCGACGATTCGCGCCACCTTCGTGTGGCTTCGGAGACTGCCACGCACAGCCGGCAACGCATGGATGGTTAGCCGATGCTCACCATGGAGGATCTTCATCCAATTAATTCCGGTGCCGGGATCGGTGGCCCATGCGCCGGGTGCTCCAAGCACGGTCAACATCGACGGCATGAAGCGTAGTCCTCGTTCAAAGACAAAGGGAAGTTCCTGCGCATTCAGCGGATCTTCACCATATCCCAAGCCGAGCGCGTACAGGATGCAATCGCGCTCCTCATATGGGGTGACTTGGTCTGCTATCGGCCAGCTCTTTAGTCTCTGATAGTCAATTGGCACTAGGCGCCCCCGTAAATCAGCACAGTATTCATTTGCGTTCTCGTCCGTTCTGCGGCTATCATTGTCCGTGCTGCGGTCAGAAAGTCAAGGGGTGTTCATGCTCACATTTCCTGCCTTCTTTTCAGCAGTGGGACCCCGACTCAGAAGGGGAAGGTGCACTACATAGCGGATGGAAAAATGGGGAAACTTGCAGGAAAGGTTGCCTTGGTCACAGGATCAGGAAGAGGTATCGGGCGCGAGATCGCGCTCAAGCTGGCAAGCGAAGGTGCCAGCATCGTGGTCAACGACCTTGATTCCGAACCGGCGCAGGAGTGCGTTAGTGCCGTGCGCAGATTGGGAGCGCAGGCGACAAGTTGCATTGGAAGCGTTACCGAAGGCGATTTCGGGAATCGCTTTGTCAAGACCGCTCTCGACGAGTTTGGGGCCATTGACGTTGTTGTCAACAACGCTGGCTACACCTGGGACGGGGCGATCAATCGCATGACTGATGAGCAGTGGCATTCGATGCTCGATGTCCACATGACCGCCCCCTTCAGGATCTTGCGCGCGGCATCTGACTACTTCCGAGAAAGCGCGAAGCGGGAGGCCGAGCTTGGGCAGGAGGTGTTCCGGAAGGTGGTGAATGTTTCCTCCACCTCAGGCGTGATGGGGAACCCGGGTCAAGCCAACTACTCGTCTGCAAAGGCAGGTGTGATCGGGCTTACCAAAGCAATGAGCAAGGAGTGGGGGCGCTACAAGGTCAACGTCAACAGCGTCGCTTTCGGTCTAGTCAGCACGCGGTTGACAGCGGCCGTGGCAGAAGCGGATCAAGCGGAATCTATCCAAGTGGCGGGGCAAGACGTCAAACTCGGCGTAAGCGCCAAGCTTTTGAAAAGCATTGAAGCCAGCATTCCAATGGGGAGGGCAGGCACTCCGCAGGAGGCTGCAGGCGCCGTCTATCTTCTCTGTATACCCGAGTCAGATTATGTAAGTGGCCAAGTATTGATCTGCGGAGGCGGACGACCGTAGTGCGGCTACCAGCAAGGAGGAGCGGTTGAACACCTTGTGTCGCGCTCACAAGACCACGGTACCGCCACTGCATGTACTCGATGCCGACGCTAACCCACGAATTAACCACGTGCCATGCGCGTTGTGTCTGGGTGACGAAGCCCGCGCCCGTCTCGTCGATGGGCCAAAGAGGAAGGCATCCACGAAGAAAGATCCCATTGAATGAGCACCGATAACACCCGCACCGCCCGGCTCGCCACCTTCGCGTCCGCGCTGCGCTTTGATGCTATTCCTGACCATGTCGTCGCCCGCACCGAAGATCTGATGGTCGACTGGTTGGGCTCGGCCTTCGCGGGCCGGCAAGCACGCCCTGTCAGGACCATCGAGGCTTTCACGCGCGCGATGGGCCCGAGCCAAGGACCCAGTGAAATCCTGACGAGCGGCGCAAGCAGCAGCCCGCTCTTCGCCGCTATGGTCAATGCCGCCGCTTCGCACATCGCCGAGCAGGATGATGTCCACAACGGTTCGGTTTTCCACCCCGGAACGGTTATTTTCTCGCCCGCTCTGGCGGTGGCGCAGGCCGTGGGTGCGACCGGCCAGCAGTTGCTCGCGGCCGCCGTTGCAGGTTACGAAGTCGGCATTCGCGTGGGCGAATTCCTCGGCCGCTCGCACTACAAGACGTTTCACACCACGGGCACGGTCGGCTCGATTGCCGCGGCCGCGGCGGTCGGTAACCTTCTTGGCCTTGATGCACGCGCGATGGTGTACGCCTTCGGATCCGCGGGTACTCAAGCCGCAGGGCTATGGGAGTTCTTGCGTACAGCGGCCGATTCGAAGCAACTGCACACTGCGCACGCCGCGGGCACCGGCCTGATGGCAGCCTATCTTGCCAAGGACGGCTTTACGGGCGCTGCTGACATCCTCGAAGGACCGCAGGGCATGGCTGCCGGCATGTCCCAGGATGCCGACCCGGCCCGTATCGTCGATGGCCTGGGAACGCGCTGGGCCACGGTGGAGACGTCTTTCAAATGGCATGCCTCGTGCCGACATACGCACCCCGCAGCAGACGCATTGCTCGCAGTGATGAGGGCGCATGACCTGGTCGCAACCGACCTCAAACGCGTCATCACGCGTGTGCACCAAGGTGCAATCGACGTGCTGGGCAAGGTGCTCGACCCGGTGACGGTGCACCAAAGCAAATTTTCGATGGGCACGGTGCTGGCGTTGGCCGCCACGCATGGTCACGCGGGCCTGACTGAGTTTGATGCGGAGGCGCTCACTGCCCACATTCAGCAGATCGCCCATCGTGTGGAGATGGTCCTGGATTCCGAAGTCGATGGTGCCTACCCAAAGCGATGGATCGGCAAAGTAACCATCCACACCGCCGACGGCCGCGTGCTCGACGGCCGTGTCGAAGAGCCCAAAGGTGACCCAGGCAACACGCTCTCACGCGACGAGATCAATACGAAGGCATCGCGACTTGCCGCCTACGGCGGAATGGACTCTGAGGCTGCCAAAGCGGCGATTGAACGCGTGTGGTCGATTTCTTCGTTGGGACGCGTAATGGCTTTGCGGTCATAAGTGCCGCGGCAATAGCGTTCGCCGTTTGAGGCCTGGATGATCGATCTAAGGCATCTGCGCTACTTTGTCGCCGTAGCGGAGGATATGAACTTTCGGCGCGCGGCCGAGCGAATTCACATAGACCAGACGTCGCTGTCGCGGACGATCCGTGATCTTGAGGAGGAGCTGGGTGCGGCCTTGTTCGTTCGCCTCCCTCGAAGCCTGAAACTGACGCCTGCGGGACTGAAGTTGCTACGAGAGGCACGCAGTCTTCTAATCCGGTTCGAGCGCGTCAAGCGCAAGGTGCTCCGCACACATTCACTGTATCAGACACCGCTGCGGGTCGGGGTTGCAGATGACATCGCACAACCCAAGCTGGCACGATGCCTAAGCGGCTGGCGTTCCATTGCGCCCGAGGTGCCCGTGGAACTGGCGGAGATGCGCGCGGGCGAGCTTGTCGGAGCACTCAAGAGAGAAGAGGTTGAAATTGGCTTCTCTTTCGGTGTTCCCGATGAGGAGACCATCGCGCAGGCACCTGCTTGGCGCTACCGTCTCATGGCGGTGCTACCGTGTACCCATGAATTGGCTGGTCGGCAGATGGTCCCACTGTCAGACCTGCTAGCGTTCCCTCTGCTAGCTTGCAATGAGCAGTGGCTGCCCGGCCTGCTTTGGCAAATACGCGCAATCGCTGGAAAATATGTCAATCAGGCGACTCTTGCTGGCGAGGTCCGTGCCCTGTCGGGCTACGTGACCCGCATTGCGGCCGGCGCAGGCGTTGGACTCTGGGATGAAGGGCATACACAGACTCTGAGGCGAAGCGACGTGCTCACACTTCCTCTGGAAGAGGAGGAGTGGGCTGCTGCCGGTTTCGTTGACACCGACCTAAGCTTTTTGAGCTTGTTCGAACTGTACGGGACTGACGTAGCCGAGCGTCGAATGCCGGCGCGTTGGGTTGTAAAACCGCTCGATGTAG
>Ga0160467_100378_pt1 | contig 46173 bp, 38 predicted proteins | sample HID1972I_E11MG_FD_108221 | JGI IMG/M metagenome (GOLD analysis project Ga0160467, IMG submission 108221) | Enriched pill bug-associated microbial communities from UW Madison campus, WI, USA - HID1972I_E11 MG | ecosystem: Host-associated > Arthropoda: Insects > Digestive system > Unclassified ... | reverse complement strand
TCGCGCCCGGGCTGCCGGCCAACTTCGTGCTGTGGGAGCTGCAGGAGCCGGCCGAGCTGGCCTACTGGTTCGGCCAGCGGCCGGTGCGTGCCGTGGTGCGCCAGGGGCGCATCGCGCGGCAGGAGGGCGGCGCATGAGCGCCGCCCGGCCGCTCCGAAGGCGCTCGCACCCGCAGTGCGCAGCACGGAGGATCGTCCAGTGAGTCGCACCCTGTTCGCCCCCGCAGCCCTGCTGCCCACCGGCTGGGCCGTCAACGTGCGGCTCGCCTGGAACGACGCCGGCCAACTCACCGAAGTCAGGTCGGACGCTTCACCGGACGCCGCCACGCCGCGCGCCGCCGGCCCGCTGATCCCCGGCATGCCCAACCTGCATTCGCACGCCTTCCAGCGCGCCTTCGCGGGCCTGACCGAGTACCGCGCGGCGGCGCAGGATTCCTTCTGGAGCTGGCGCACGCTGATGTACCGCTTCGCCGCGCGCCTGGACCCCGCGCAGGTGGAGGCGATCGCCACCTGGCTCTATGCCGAGATGCTGGAGGCCGGCTACACCAGCGTGTGCGAGTTCCACTACGTGCACCACCAGGGCGACGGCCGGCCCTATGCCGATCCCGCCACGCTGAGCCTGGCGCTGCTGCGCGCCGCGCAGGCCGCCGGCATCGGCCTGACCTTGCTGCCGGTGCTCTACCAGGCCAGCGGCTTCGGCGGCCAGCCGCCCGGCGAGGGGCAGCGCCGCTTCCTGCATGCCACCGACGCGATGCTGCGCCTGCTGGAGGTGCTCAAGCCCGCCTGCGACGCGCAGGGCGCGCGCCTGGGCCTGGCGCCGCACTCGCTGCGCGCCGTGCCGCCCGCGTCGCTGCGCGAGGCGCTCGCCGGCCTCGACGCGATCGACGCCGGCGCGCCGGTCCACATCCACATCGCCGAGCAGACCAAGGAGGTGGAGGACTGCGTCGCCTGGAGCGGCCAGCGCCCCGTGGCCTGGCTGCTGGACCATGCGAAGGTCGACGCGCGCTGGTGCCTGGTGCATGCCACGCACATGGACGAGGCCGAGTACGCGCGCGGTGCGGCCAGCGGCGCGGTGGCCGGCCTGTGCCCCAGCACCGAGGCGAACCTCGGCGACGGCCTGTTCGATTTCGCGCGCTGGCGCGGCCACGGCGGCGCCTGGGGCATCGGCTCCGACAGCCATGCCTGCGTCAACGCCGCCGAGGACCTGATGCTGCTCGAGTACGGCCAGCGCCTGGCCACGCGCACGCGCAACGTCGGCGCCGAGCCGGCGCATCCGCAGGTCGCCACCGCGCTCACGCTGGGGGCGCTGCGCGGCGGCGCGCAGGCGGCCGGCCGCCCCGTCGCCGGGCTGGCCGAGGGGCAGCAGGCCGACTTCGTCGTGCTCGACGCGCAGCACGTGGCCCTGGCCGGCCTGCCGCCCGAGGCCCTGCTCGCCGCCCACGTGTTCGCCAGCCACCGCACCAGCGCCATCGACCAGGTGTGGACCGCCGGCCGGCGCCGCGTGGACCGCGGCCGCCATGCGCTGCACGACGAGGCGGCCCGCGCCTTCGTCGCCGCCCGCACGCAACTTCTGACAGAGTGACCGCCATGCGCTTCGACACCACCGAACCCCCGTTCCGCTTCCGCCAGGGCACACGTGCGTTGCTGATCTCGATGCCGCACGTCGGCACCCACGTGCCGCCCGCGCTCGCCGCGCGCTTCACCGACGAGGCCCGCCAGGTGCCCGACACCGACTGGCACCTGGAGCGCCTGTACGACTTCGCCGACGAGATCGGCGCCTCGGTGCTGGTGGCCACGCACTCGCGCTACGTGATCGACCTCAATCGCCCGCCGGACGGCGCCAGCCTCTACCCCGGCCAGAGCGTCACCGGCCTGTGCCCGGTCGACACCTTCGACGACACGCCGCTGTACCGCGACCCCGCCGACGGGCCCGGCGAGGCCGAGATCGCCGCGCGCCGCGACGCGATCTGGCAGCCCTACCACACCAGGCTGGCCGAGGAACTCGCGCGCCTGAAGGCCGCGCACGGCACCGCCGCGCTGTGGGACGCGCATTCCATCCGCTCCGTGCTGCCGCGCTTCTTCGAAGGCAGGCTGCCCGACCTGAACCTGGGCACCGCCGACGGCGCGAGCTGCGACCCGGCGCTCGCGCAGCGGCTGCTCGCGATCGGAAAGGAGGCCGAGGGCTACACCGCCGTGCTCAACGGCCGCTTCAAGGGCGGCCACATCACGCGCTGCTACGGCCGGCCCGGCGCGGGCGTGCACGCGGTGCAGCTCGAGATGACGCAGTGCAGCTACATGCAGGAGGCGCTGCCCTTCGACTACCTGCCCGCGGTCGCCGCCGGCGTGCAGCCGCACGTGCGGCGCATGCTGGAGGCGGTGCTGGCGTTCGTCGAGCGGTGAGGCGGGCCGCGCAGGACATGAGCCGGGCCGGGCACCGCGCCGCATGAGACACCCTGTGTCAACCCCCCATGGCCGGCGCAGCCAGGCCCGTTCGCAGGCGCCCGCGGAACCGGCTTGGCCGGCACGAAGAGCAGCCGCCTCTGGCGGCCGCCCTGCAGAGCCACACGCAGTGGGCGAGGCTGGGGGTGGGATCTACTTCAGCCCGCCGGCATCGGCCGCGGCTCGCTGGTCGCGCGGCCCTTGAAGTCGGTCCAGCAGCGCTGCGTGAAGTCGTAGAGCTTGCAGCGGCGCGCGGTGTCGAAGTACCAGCGCCAGGAGAAGCGCTGGATCACGATGCGCCCGGGCAGCAGTTCCTCGATGCGCGCCTGCGCCGCCTTGAGCTTGTACAGCGGGATGCTCATGTCCACGTGGTGCGCGGTGTGCTCCATGATGTGGTGCATCAGCGAGCCGATCCTCAGCGGGAAGGTCAGGTGCACGGTGGTCGAGACGAAGGGCTGCGCGCGCTGCCAGGCGGCGCGATCGTCGTGCCAGGACACCTTCACGTGCGTGTGGTGCACGTAGACCACGAAGCCGATCATCGCGAACCAGAACAGCAGCGGCAGCACGAAGGCCGTCGCCAGCAGCAGCGCCACCGACTGGCCGGTGCCCAGCGCCAGCGCCAGCAGTGCCGCCAGCCACACGCCGCCGAAGCTCAGCACCAGCGCACAGTCGCGCGAGAACACGGGCCGCTCGGTGGTGGCCTTCCTGTCGCGCCGGACCATGCGGCGCCACCAGATCTCCACCATGTAGTACACGCCCGGCGCCCAGCCGCTGCGGTAGATGCGCTCCATGAAGCGGCGCGCCGGCGGCAGCGCCTCGTACTCGGCCGGCGTGAGCGGCGCCCAGACGAAATCGACGCCCTTGAGGTTGGTGAAGCCGTGGTGCACCACGTTGTGGCCCATGTCCCACAGGCTGTAGGGCGTCAGCGAGGGCAGGAAGGCGATGCGGCCGAGCCACTTGTTCAGCCGGCGGTGCGGCGTCAGGCTCTGGTGGCAGGCGTCGTGGCCGATGATGAACAGGCGCCCGATCACGAAGCCCATGGCCAGGCCGCAGGCCAGCTTGAGCCAGAACGAGGCGAACAGCACCGCGCCGGCGAGCAGGGTGCCGAGCAGCAGGTAGTCGAAGGCCAGCAGCGCCAGCGCGCGCACGGTGGTGCGCTCGGCCAGCGGCAGCAGCCAGGAACGGATCACCTTGCGGTGGGGCAGCGGCGCCTCGGGCGGCAGCGGCGCGGGCAGGCCGGGGTCGTTGAGGTGGGACATGAAACGGGAAAAAACGAGAAAAGAGAGTGGAAAACCACGGTGCAGCGCGCACCGTATCGCATTCATCGTGAAGCCGTCGTGACAGGCATCAAGGACCGGCGTGGGGGCCGGGATGCGCGGTCGGCGATGTGTTTTTTCTTCTGGCCGCCGCCCCCTGATCGACCGCCAAGGATACCGCGATCGGCCGCGGGGCCTTGGCCGCCTTCCTACAATCCCTGCCCATGAAGCCCCCCGTCTACACCCGCGCCCAGGCGCTGCCCGAGATCCTGGCCGCGCGCATCGCCATCCTCGACGGCGCGATGGGCACGATGATCCAGCGCTTCAAGCTCAGCGAGGCGCAATACCGCGGCGAGCGCTTCCAGGATTTCCACAAGGACGTGAAGGGCAACAACGAGCTGCTGTCGCTCACGCGGCCCGACGTCATCCGCGACATCCACGAAGGCTACCTGGCCGCGGGCGCCGACCTGATCGAGACCAACACCTTCGGCGCCACCACCATCGCGCAGGAGGACTACGACATGGCCGGCCTGGCGCGCGAGATGAACTTCGCCTCCGCGAAGCTGGCGCGCGAGGCCTGCGACAAGTTCAGCACGCCCGACAAGCCGCGCTTCGTGGCCGGCGCGCTGGGCCCGACGCCCAAGACCGCCAGCATCAGCCCCGACGTGAACGACCCCGGCGCGCGCAACGTGGACTTCGAGGCACTGCGTGCGGCCTACTACGAACAGGTCGAGGCGCTGGCCGAGGGCGGCGCCGACGTGCTGCTGGTCGAGACCATCTTCGACACCCTCAACGCCAAGGCGGCGCTGTTCGCCGTCGACGAGTGGTTCGAGGCCAGCGGCGAGCGCCTGCCGCTGATCATCAGCGGCACCGTGACCGACGCCTCGGGCCGCATCCTGTCGGGCCAGACGGTCGCCGCCTTCTGGCACAGCGTGCGCCACGCGCAGCCGCTGGCCGTGGGGCTGAACTGCGCGCTGGGCGCCGCGCTGATGCGCCCCTACATCCAGGAGCTGGCCAAGGTGGCCGGCGACACCTTCATCAGCTGCTACCCGAACGCCGGCCTGCCCAACCCGATGAGCGACACCGGCTTCGACGAGACGCCCGACGTCACCGCGCGCCTGCTGCACGAGTTCGCGGCCGAGGGGCTGGTCAACATCGTCGGCGGCTGCTGCGGCACCACGCCCGACCACATCGCCGCCATCGGCCAGGCGGTGGCGCCGCTGCCGGGGCGCAGCCTCCAGCGCGGCCCCTTCTACCGCGAAGCCGCCTGAGGCCCCCGCCCTTTGTGAAGGGCGGATGAAGCCGGTAGCCAAACATTGCAGGGGTGCACGGCACGCGCTGCCGGCGCGTTGGAAGGCGAGGCGGTGGCCGATTGACAGCCCGTCCATGCGGCGCCACCCTGGGTTCAACGGCCCCAAGGAGCATGCACATGAAAACACCCCCACTTCCGCGCTGGCTCGGCTTCGGCGTCCTGGCGCTGTCGCTGCCCCTGGCCGCGGCCGCCCAGGAGGCCTACACCCGCGGCACGCTCAACCTGCGCGCCGGCCCTTCCACCGACTACCCGATCGTCGCGCGCCTCGCGCCGGGCCAGCCGCTGGAGGTGCTGGGCTGCGTCGACGGCTACGCCTGGTGCGACGTGGTGCTGCCCGACGGGCTGCGCGGCTGGGTCTACGGCGCCAGCCTGGACTATCCCTACGCCGGCAACACCGTGCCGCTGACGAACTACGGCGCCCTGATCGGCGTGCCGATCGTCAGCTTCGCGCTGGGCAACTACTGGAGCGACCACTACCGCGACCGCCCCTGGTACGGCGAGCGCCGCTGGTGGGGCGGGATGCGCCCGCCGCCGCCCATGCCCGGCTGGCGCCCATCGCCGCCGCCGCGGCCGGGCTGGCACCCGCGGCCGCCCCGGCCCGACTTCCGGCCGCCCGTGCGACCGCCGCATCCCGGCCCCGGTTACCGCCCGCCGAACCGGCCGCCGATGCATGCCGATCCCCGGCCGGGTGTCCGGCCGCCCAGGCCGCCCGTGCATCCCGGCCCGGGCATGCATCCGCGTCCGGACCGTCCGCCGCCGGGCATGCACCGACCCATGCCCCTGCCGCAGCCGATGCCCATGCCGCAGGGCCGGGCCCGGACCGTGCCCAGCCCCGGCCAGAACACCCCGCCGGGCGACCGGCCCTGAGCCGGCGCGTCAGGGCAACTGCACCGCTGCACCGGCTCGGTTGCGGGCGATGGCGGCGATGAAATGCTGGGCCGCCAGGCCCAGCGGACGCTCCTTGGACCACACCACGTCCACCCACAGGTCCAGGCCGTTGCTCAGGTTCTCGAAGGGGATCTCCACCAGCGTGCCGGCCGCCACGTGCGGCCGCGCGAAGTTGCGCGGCAGCCAGCCCCAGCCCAGGCCGGCGGTGATCAGACTCAGCGCCGCCAGGGCGTTGTCGGTGCGCCAGGTGTGGCGGGCGAAGACGAAGCGCGGGTCGCTGCTGGCCAGGTCGCGGCCGGCCACGACGATCTGCCGCGTGGTCGTCAGGTGCTGCTCGCGCAGCCGGCCGCCGGCGGCCACCAGCACCGGGTGGTCGGGCGCCATCACGGCGACCATGGTCTCGTTGGTCACTTCCTGGAAGCCCTCGCGCCCGTCCAGGCTGGGCCGCTCGAACACCAGCGCGACCTGCGCGCGGCCGCTGTGCAGCAGCGCCAGCGCATCGGCCTGTGGCGCGGCGAGCACCTCCACTTCCAGCGAAGGGTAGGCCTGCGCCAGCGCGGCGAGCGGCTCGCTCCAGGGCGCGGTGAGCAGTTCCGGCGCGATCGCCAGCGTGAGGCGGTTCTCCAGGCCCTGGGTGAGGGCCAGCGCCTGCACCTGCAGCGCCTTGAGCTGGGCCGAGAGCAGGCGTGCCTGCGGCTCCAGCGAGCGCGCCGCCTCGGTCGGCCGCGGCTCGCGGCCGCTGCGGTCGAACAAAGTGAGCGCCAGCTCTGCTTCCAGGTTCGCCACCGCCATGCTGACGGCCGACGGTACCCGGTGCAGCGCGCGTGCCGCGGCCGAGAAGGAGCCGTGATCGAGGACCGCGAGGAACACCTCGACGCTGTCGCTGGTGAAGGCCATGGGTGCCAATCTATCAGTAAATCTGAAAGAAGATGACTTTTAATGTCAGTCATACAAACATAAAGTTCACCTCATCGTCGGTTCACTCCAAGGAAAGAAAGCCATGCAAGGCATCAAGCGCCGCGTCGTCTACATCACGCTCTACGAGGGTCTGGCCATCGTTGCGGCCAGCGCCGGGCTGGCGCTGATGTCCGGCAAGAGCCTGGGCCATTCGGGCGTGCTGGCGGTGATCGCCTCGGTCATCGCGGTCCTGTGGAATCTGGCCTTCAACGCGCTGTTCGAGCGCTGGGAAGCACGCCAGGCCGTGCGCGGGCGCAGCCTGCGCCGCCGCATCGCCCATGCGATCGGCTTCGAAGGCGGGCTGGTCGCCTTCCTGGTGCCGGTCTTCGCCTGGTGGATGGGCGTGAGCCTGTGGCAGGCGCTGGTGATGGACCTGGGCCTGGTGGTGTTCTTCCTGATCTACACCTTCGTCTTCAACTGGGGCTTCGACCGCGTGTTCGGCCTGCCGGCGTCGGCGGCGCACCGGCCGCAGGCCGCCTGACGCGGCGTCAAAGGGGAAAGCCGCCGCCCAGCGTCTCGCGCAGCCAGCCGACGAAGGCTGCCACGGCGCGCGGCACGTGGGGCGCGTAGGGGCGGATCGCATGGATCTGCTCGCTGAAGGCGCCCACCGGCTGCCATTGCGGCAGCACCTCCACCAGACGGCCGGCCTGCAGCGCGGCCTGCGCGCTGAAGTCGGGCAGCAGCGCGATGCCCAGGCCGGCGATGGCGGCGTCGCGCAGCGCCTCGCTGTTGTTGGCCGCGAAGGGGCCCGACACGGGCACCGTGATGCGCGGCTGCGGCGCGCGCCGCCGGCCCGCAGGGCGCGGCTCGAAGTGCCAGGCGGGGGTGTCCTGTGCGCGCGGGTAGTGCAGGCAGTCGTGGCCGGCCAGCGCCTGCGGCGTGGCCGGTTCGCCGCGCCGGCGCAGGTAGGCGCGGCTGGCCGCCAGCACCGAGCGGGTGGCGCACAGCGCCCAGGCCACGTGCGTGTCGGGCGGCGCGGCGCTGTGGCGGATGGCCAGGTCGAAGCCTTCCATCGCCAGCGGGCGCAGGCGGTCCGACAGGTCCAGTTCGAGGCGCACTTCCGGGTGCGCCTGCAGGAAATCCGCCAGCCGCGGCACCAGCTGCTGGCGCGCGAAGGCCACCGGCGCCGTCACGCGCAGCAGCCCGCGCGGCACGCCCGCCAGATCGCGCACGCCGGCGAAGCTGTGCGCGATCTGCTCGAAGGGCTGGCGCGTGTCGTCCGTGAGCCGCTGGCCGGCCTCGGTCAGCCGCACGCTGCGTGTGGTGCGCTGCACCAGCGGCACGCCCGCCGCGCGCTCCAGCTCGGCGATGCGCTGGCTCATGGCCGCCTTGCTCACGCCCAGTCGCTGCGCCGCAGCCGTGTAGCTGCCGAACTGGCCGAGCACCGTGAGCCAGTGCAGGTGCGTCCAGAGCGTCTCGATCTTTTGGTGTTCCATGCATGGATTGTTCACTATCGCGAACAATCAATTCACGCGCCATGGCTTGGCGCGGCGCCCCGGGCTGCCTAGACTGACCCCCATTCCTTCATACACCGCTCACACGACGAGACCCGCCATGCAGATCACCGCCGCCCCCCTCGACCACTTCATCCACGGCCGCGTGGTGCCCAACGCCTCGGGCCGCAGCCAGGACGTGACCAACCCCGCCACTGGCGCCGTGACCGGCCGGGTGGGGCTGGCGGACGCGGCGCAGGTCGATGCCGCCGTGGCCGCTGCTGCGGCAGCCTTCCCCGCTTGGGCCGACACCCCCCCGATCCGCCGCGCGCGGGTGATGTTCAAGTTCCTGGAACTGCTCAACCGTCACCGCGACGAGCTCGCGCACCTGATCACCGCCGAGCACGGCAAGGTGTTCACCGACGCGCAGGGCGAGGTCACGCGCGGCATCGACATCGTGGAATTCGCCTGCGGCGTGCCGCAGCTGCTCAAGGGCGACTACACCGAGCAGGTGTCCACCGGCATCGACAACTGGACGCTGCGCCAGCCGCTGGGCGTGGTGACCGGCATCACGCCCTTCAATTTCCCGGTGATGGTGCCGATGTGGATGTTCCCGGTGGCCATCGCCTGCGGCAACACCTTCGTGCTCAAGCCCAGCCCGCTGGACCCCAGCCCCTCGCTGCGCATCGCCGAGCTGCTCAAGGAAGCCGGTCTGCCCGACGGCGTGTTCAACGTGGTGCAGGGCGACAAGGCGGCCGTCGATGCGCTGCTGGACCACCCCGAGGTCAAGGCCGTGAGCTTCGTCGGCTCCACGCCGATCGCCAACTACATCTACGAGACCGGCGCGCGCCACGGCAAGCGCGTGCAGGCCCTGGGCGGCGCCAAGAACCACATGGTGGTGATGCCCGACGCCGACATCGACCAGGCGGTGGACGCGCTGATCGGCGCCGGCTACGGCTCGGCCGGCGAGCGCTGCATGGCAATCAGCGTGGCGGTGCTGGTGGGCGACGTGGCCGACAGGCTGATCCCCAGGCTGGTCGAGCGCACGCAGGCGCTGAAGGTGCTCGACGGCGAGAACCTGGCGGCCGAGATGGGCCCGATCGTCACCCGCGCGGCGCACCAGCGCATCACGGGCTACATCGACCTGGGCGTGCAGGAAGGCGCCAGGCTGCTGGTCGACGGCCGCGGCTTCCAGGGCGCGCAGGCCGGCGAGGGCTGCGGCGAGGGCTTCTGGCTCGGCGGCACCCTGTTCGACCATGTCACGCCCGAGATGCGCATCTACAAGGAGGAGATCTTCGGCCCGGTGCTCGGCTGCGTGCGCGTGAAGGACCTGAAGGAGGCGGTGGACCTGATCAACGCCCACGAGTTCGGCAACGGCGTGGCCTGCTTCACCCGCGACGGCAACGTGGCGCGCGAGTTCGGCCGCCGCATCCAGGTGGGCATGGTGGGCATCAACGTGCCGATCCCGGTGCCGATGGCCTGGCACGGCTTCGGCGGCTGGAAGCGCTCGCTGTTCGGCGACATGCACGCCTACGGCGAGGAGGGCGTGCGCTTCTACACCAGGCAGAAGTCGATCATGCAGCGCTGGCCCGAGAGCATCGGCAAGGGCGCCGAGTTCGTGATGCCGACGGCGAAGTAGGGGCAAGGCGCAGGGCGCGCGGCAAGGCGCAGGGCGCGCGGCAACGATAAAATCGCCCACCCGCCCAAGGAGCGTTGCAGCGGCTGGCTCCGGCCCGCCGCCAGGCTTGGTTTGCGGGCCGCGCGATCGGCGCGCAAGTGCAACGACGCTCACCTGACCATTCGTTTTCCCCCGCAGGTGAGCCGCCCCATGTCCCAGACCCCCGTTCCGCCCATGCTGCTGTCCGGCCTCGAGCCGGTGTCCATCGGCCAGGGCACGCTGTTCGTCAACATCGGCGAGCGCACCAACGTCACCGGCTCCAAGGCCTTCGCGCGCATGATCCTCAACGGCCAGTTCGAGGAGGCGCTGGCCGTGGCGCGCCAGCAGGTGGAGAACGGCGCGCAGGTGATCGACATCAACATGGACGAGGCCATGCTCGACAGCAAGGCCGCGATGGTGCGCTTCCTGCAGCTCATCGCCTCCGAGCCCGACATCGCGCGCGTGCCGATCATGGTCGATTCCTCCAAGTGGGAGGTGATCGAGGCCGGGCTGCGCTGTATCCAGGGCAAGGGCATCGTCAACTCGATCTCGATGAAGGAGGGCGTCGCGTCCTTCAAGCAGCAGGCCAAGCTGGTCAGGCGCTACGGCGCCGCCGCGGTGGTGATGGCCTTCGACGAGCAGGGCCAGGCCGACACCTTCGCGCGCAAGACCGAGATCTGCGAGCGCGCCTACCGCATCCTGGTCGACGAGGTGGGCTTCCCGCCCGAGGACATCATCTTCGACCCCAACATCTTCGCCGTCGCCACCGGCATCGAGGAGCACAACAACTACGCGGTCGACTTCATCGAGTCGGTGCGCTGGATCAAGGCCAACCTGCCGGGCGCCAAGGTGTCGGGCGGCGTCTCGAACGTGAGCTTCTCCTTCCGCGGCAACGACCCGGTGCGCGAGGCGATCCACACCGTGTTCCTGTACCACGCGATCCAGGCCGGCATGGACATGGGCATCGTCAACGCCGGCATGGTCGGCGTGTACGACGAGGTCGAGCCGCAGCTGCGCGAACGCGTGGAGGACGTGGTGCTCAACCGCCGGCCCGACGCCGGCGAGCGCCTGGTGGAGATCGCCGAGAGCGCCAAGGGCGCCGCCCGCGACGACAGCAGGAAGCTCGAGTGGCGCGGCACGCCGGAGCAGCCGGCACCGGTGGCGCAGCGGCTGTCGCACGCGCTGGTGCACGGCATCACCGACTTCATCGTGGAGGACACCGAGGAAGCCTACCAGGCGATCCTGGCCAAGGGCGGGCGTCCGCTGCACGTGATCGAAGGGCCGCTGATGGACGGCATGAACATCGTGGGCGACCTGTTCGGGCAGGGCAAGATGTTCCTGCCGCAGGTGGTGAAGTCGGCCCGCGTGATGAAGCAGGCGGTGGCGCACCTCATCCCCTACATCGAGGAGGAGAAGCGCCAGGACGAGGCCGCGGGCCGCGACGTGCGCTCCAAGGGCAAGATCGTCATCGCCACCGTCAAGGGCGACGTGCACGACATCGGCAAGAACATCGTCACCGTCGTGCTCCAGTGCAACAACTTCGAGGTGGTGAACATGGGCGTGATGGTCCCGTGCCACGAGATCCTGGCCCGTGCCAAGGTCGAGGGCGCGGACATCGTGGGCCTGTCGGGCCTGATCACGCCCAGCCTGGAGGAGATGCAGTACGTGGCCGGCGAGATGCAGAAGGACGAGCACTTCCGCATCAAGAAGATTCCGCTCCTGATCGGCGGCGCCACCACCAGCCGCGTGCACACGGCGGTGAAGATCGCGCCGCACTACGAAGGCCCGGTGGTCTACGTGCCCGACGCCTCGCGCAGCGTGAGCGTGGCGCAGAGCCTGCTGAGCGAGCAGGCGTCGCAGTACATCGCCGAGATCAACGCCGACTACGACAAGGTGCGCCACCAGCACGCCAACAAGAAGCAGGTGCCGCTGTGGCCGATCGCCAAGGCGCGCGCCAACAAGACGCCCATCGACTGGTCGGGCTACACGCCGCCCAGGCCGAAGTTCATCGGCCGCCGCGTGTTCCGCAACTTCGACCTGGCCGAGCTGGCGCAGTACGTCGACTGGGGCCCCTTCTTCCAGACCTGGGACCTGGCCGGCCCCTTCCCGCAGATCCTCAAGGACGAGATCGTCGGCACCGAGGCCGTGCGCGTGTACGCCGACGGCCAGCGCATGCTCAAGCGCCTGATCGAGGGGCGCTGGCTCACCGCCAGCGGCGTGGTGGGCTTCTGGCCCGCGCAGACGGTGGCCGACGACGACATCGTGCTGTACGCCGACGAGTCGCGCACGCAGCCGGTGCTCACCTGGTACGGCCTGCGCCAGCAGACCGAGAAGCAGGCCATCGAGGGCGTGATGCGCCCCAGCCGCTGCCTGGCCGACTTCGTCGCGCCGCAGGACAGCGGCGTGGCCGACTACGTGGGCCTGTTCGCGGTGACGGCGGGCATCGGCGCCGAGAAGAAGGAGAAATTCTTCCTCGACGACCTGGACGACTACTCGGCCATCATGCTCAAGGCGCTGGCCGACCGCCTGGCCGAGGCCTTCGCCGAGGCGCTGCACAAGCGCGTGCGCACCGACCTGTGGGGCTACGCGGCCGACGAGTCGCTCGGCAACGAGGAACTCATCAAGGAGAAGTACCGCGGCATCCGGCCCGCGCCCGGCTACCCGGCCTGCCCGGACCACAGCGTCAAGGGCCCGATGTTCGAGCTGCTGCAGTGCGCCGACATCGGCATGGGCCTGACCGAGAGCCTGGCGATGACGCCGGCGGCCAGCGTCTCGGGCTTCTACCTGAGCCATCCCGAGAGCACCTATTTCAACGTAGGCAAAATCGGCCACGACCAGCTGCAGGATCAGGCCGTGCGCCGCAAGGCGAGCGAGGCGGACCTGGAGCGCCTGCTGGCCCCGAACCTGTAACACCCCGTTGCTTGCGCGCCGCCGGCGTGGGGATTCCGGGTGCTGCCTCGGCGGTCCCTGAGAACAACTGAAACGCCGGAGTTTTCCCATTCAGACACTGACGTACATCGCCACGCAATACGCTGCGCTGGCCGTTTTCATCTTCTGCGCCTGGGGCGTCGGCGACACCGTGCTGGCGCGGCTGCGGCCGCCCTTGCGGCGCGATGCCGGGCTGGAGGCGGCGATGGCCGCCGCCCTCGGGGTCGGCCTCTACGTGCTGGTGCTGCTGGCGCTGGCGCTGGCCGGCGCGCTGAACCGCGGCGCCGTGCTGGCCCTGCTGGCCGCCGGCGTGCTGGCGGGCGCGCTGCGCCTGCCCGCGCTGCGCCGCCGGCCGGCCGCGCCCCCGGCGGCGCCCCTGTCGCTCGGCGAGAAGTGCGCTCTGCTCGCCCTGGCGCTGGTCGCCTGGCCCACGCTCAGCGCGCCGCTGGCGCCGCCGGTGGCCTTCGACGAGGTCATGTACCACCTCCCCTGGTCCCGGCAGGTGGCGCAGAGCGGTGCGCTGGGCATCCACGAGTGGCTGCGCTACCCCTGGTTCCCCTACAACTACGACCTGCTCTACGCCGCGGCGCTGCTGCTGCGCGACGACGTCTTCACCCACCTGGTCCACGGCCTGGCGGGCTGGCTGTCGGCCTTCATGGTGTACCGCCTGGGCGTGCTGCATGCGAACCGCTACGTGGCCTGCATGGGCGCGGGCATCTGGCTGGCGCTGGGCGACTACCCCAATGCGTACATCGACATGGGCGTGGCGCTGTTCGTGCTCGCCGCCTTCGTGGCGCTGTGGTGGTGGCGCGAGGAAGCGGCCGACACCCGGGGCCGCGGCGTGCGCTGGCTGGCGCTGGCGGCCTTCTTCCTCGGCCTGGCCGCGGGCTCCAAGTACCAGGCGCTGATCTTCCTGCCGCTGGTGGGCGTGGCCGTCATCCGGCGCGAGCGGCGCCTCGGCCCGTGGGCGCTGTCGCTGGCGCTGTTCCTGCTGCCCTGCCTCTACTGGTACGCGCGCAACGCGATCCAGACCGGCGACCCCTTCAACCCGGTCGGCGGGCGCCTCTTCGGCTTCACCAACTGGAACCTGGCCGACTACCGGCAGCAGATCGCCGACGTGCACGACCACGCCAACATGCCCAACGGCCTGTTCTGGCCGCTGCTGCTGGTGCCGCTGAGCCCGCTGTGGCGCAGCTCGGCCGCGGTGCGCGCGGGCTTCGTCTTCTGCCTCTATTCGCTCATCGTGTGGGTGGCCACCTCGCGCTATCCGCGCTACATGACCGCCTCCTTCCCGCTGCTGGCCCTCATGGCGGCGGTGGGCTGGCACTGGCTGCTGGGCCGCGCCGGCGAGGTGGTGGGCCGCCGCCTGCCGCGGCTCGCGGCCGGCCGCACGCCGCGCGTCTTCGGCGGTGCGCTGCTCGCCGTGCTGGCCGCGGTGTCGGTCCAGCACACGGTGCGCAACGTGGGCATGATCTCGTCCACGCCCGCGTCGCGCGAGGCCTTCCTGCACGAGCGCATCCCCGGCTACGAGGTGCTGAGCCGGCTGCGGGCCGATCCCGTCGGGCGGCTCTACCAGGTGGGGCTGAACGACTCGATCTACTTCGCGCCCAACCCGGTGTGGGGCGACATCTTCGGCCCGTTCCGCTATTCGGACTACCTGTACCTGTCGGCCGCCGAACTCGCGCGCAAGCTCGCGGCGCAGGGCTTCGGCGCGATCGTGATCCAGACCGCGAACGCGCCCTACGTGCACACCAAGCCGGAGTTCGACCGCTACTTCGCCCTGCTGTACGAAAAGGACGGCGTCAAGGCTTACCGTATCCTGCCGGGCACGCCATGACCGACGCTTGCACCGACTCCGCCCGCCCGCTGCGCATCGCCGCCGTGATCCCGTGCTTCAACGAGGCGCTGTCGATCGCGCAGGTGATCGACGAGTTCCGCGCCGCGCTGCCCGAGGCGCAGGTCCACGTCTTCGACAACCACTCCACAGACGACACCGCCGCCGTGGCGCGCGCCAGCGGCGCGCAGGTCACGCACGTGGCGCTGCGCGGCAAAGGCAACGTGGTGCGGCGCATGTTCGCCGACGTGGAGGCCGACGTGTACGTGATGGTCGACGGCGACGCCACCTACGACATCGCCCGCGTGCGGGAGATGATCGAGCTGCTGGTGCAGGGCAACCTCGACATGGTGGTCGGCGCGCGCCAGGACGACCTGCAGGACGCGCAGACCTACCGCCCCGGCCACCGCCTGGGCAACCGCCTGCTCACGGGCGCCGTCTCGGGCCTGTTCGGCGGCAGCTTCACCGACATGCTGTCGGGCTTTCGCGTGTTCTCGCGCCGCTACGTCAAGTCCTTCCCCGCGCTGGCACGGGGCTTCGAGATCGAGACCGAGCTCACCGTGCACGCGCTGGAGCTGCGCATGCCCTATGCCGAGGTGCCCACGCTCTACCGTTCGCGCCCCGAGGGCTCGCACAGCAAGCTCTCGACCTACCGCGACGGCTGGCGCATCCTGGTGATGATCACCAAGCTGGTGGTCAGCGAGCGGCCGCTGGTGTTCTTCCTGCTGGTGTCCGCCGTGCTCGCGCTGGGCGCCGTGGGCCTGGCCGCGCCGCTGCTGCTGACCTACCTGCAGACCGGCCTGGTGCCGCGCATTCCCACCGCCGTGCTGGTCACCGGCATGATGCTCGGCGCCATGCTCTCGGCCGTGTGCGGCGCCGTGCTGCGCACCGTGACCCTGGGCCGCCGGGAGGTCAAGCGCCTGCGCTACCTCGAGGTGCCGGGCGTGCGCCACGGCCGCGGCGGATGAAGGCGCTGCCGCGCCAGTTCCTGCTGTTCGCCGTCGCCGGCGCCCTCGGCTTCCTGGTCGACGTCGGCGTGCTGTACCTGCTGGCGCCGATGCTGGGCTGGTACCTGGCGCGCGTGCTGTCCTTCCTGGCCGCCGCCACCTTCACCTGGGCCTTCAACCGGCGCCACACCTTTGCCGGGCGCGCCGCAGGGGGCTCCATCGGCCGCGAGTACCTCGCCTACCTCGGCGCCATGCTCGGCGGCGGGGCGGTCAACTACGCGGTTTACGCGCTGACCCTGCACTGGGTGCAGGGGCCGGGCGCCGCGGCGCTGGGCGTGGCGCTGGGCAGCTGCGCGGGGCTGCTGGTCAACTTCCTGGCCGCGCGCCATGTCGTGTTCCGCCCGCGCGACCGTCGATGACGTCCTACCCCGCGGCGGCCGCCCTCCGGTCGACAATGGCCCGCGTTCCCGCTAGCGTTGCACCATGACCTCAGCCACGACGGACCTGCCACCGATCCTCCAGAAGCTTCTGCGGCCCCTGCGCCCGCTGGCCCCGCTGTGGCGCGCGGTCACGCTGTGGAAGGACGTGGACGGCCTGCGCATGAGCGCGGCCATGTCCTTCTACGGCATCCTGAGCATGGCGCCGCTGCTGGTGCTGATCGTGGCCATCCTCGGCTGGTGGCTGGACCGCAGCTTCGTCGAGACGCGGCTGATCGTCGAGATCCGCGAGGTGGTCGGCCAGCGCGGCGCCGAGGCGGTGCAGCAGGCCATCGCCAGCGCGCAGCAGCCCAAGGACGGCCTGATCGCCTCGCTGCTGGCCTTCGGGCTGCTGATCTCCGGCGCCACCGGCGTCTTCGCCGAGCTGCAGTCCGCCTTCGAGCGCCTGTGGCGCCACGGCGGCGAGGCCGCGCCCGAGCTGCCGTGGTGGCACACCGCCTCGCTGCGGCTGCGCGGGCTGGGCTACATCCTGGTGTTCGGCGTGCTGCTGCTGATGTCGCTGGCGGTCTCCACCGCCATCAACCTGCTGTCGACCTGGGCCGGCGCCTGGCTGCCGATGCAGCCGCTGCTGCGCGCCATCAACGAGCTGGTGTCCTTCGCCTTCTGCACCGGCCTGTTCGCCGGCCTCATGCGCCTGAGCGGCGGTCCCAAGCCGCGGCTGCGCCACATGCTGCTCGGCGGCGCCGTGGGCGCGGTGCTTTTCATGATCGGCAAGCAGCTGCTGGCGCTGTACCTGTCCAAGGCCGCCGTCGTCTCGGCCTACGGCGCGGCCGGCTCGCTGGTGGTGATCCTGATGTGGATCTACTTCACCTCGGCGGTGCTGCTGTTCGCCGCGAGCTGCGCGCGGGCGCTGTCGGAGCGGGCGCAGGCGGCGGCCCCGCCGTCAGTGAACGCCTGACACCACCACCGGCACCTCGGTCGCCGGCGGCGTGTTGCGGCTGCGGCCGCAGCGCACGACGCCGTCGATCATCACCATCCCCACCCCCGGGATGTCGCCGAGCTGAACGCTTTCCAGCAGGCCCGGGGCGGGCGAATGCTGGGCGCGGTCCATGAAGACGAAGTCCGCCGCGCAGCCGACCTCGACCAGGCCGCAGTTGAGCTTGCGGATCTTCGCGGTGTTGCCGGTGGCGAAGCAGAACACCAGCTCGGCCGGGATGTTCGCCAGCGCCGAGAGCATCGACACCATGCGCAGGATGCCCAGCGGCTGCACGCCCGAGCCCGCCGGCCCGTCGGTGCCCAGGATCACGCGGTGCGGGCACTTGAGCTCCAGCGCCGCCTTGGCCGCCGCGATGGCGGTCTTCTCGTTGCCGTTGTGCACGATCTCGATCGCGCGCGAGGACTTCTCGCACAGCTCGCACACGTGCGCCTCGGGCAGCGAAGTGTGGCCGCCGTTGATGTGGCCGATGATGTCGGCGTCGGCCTCCAGCACGGTGTCCTTGTCGATGTAGCCCGAGCCGGGCACCGATGGCCCGCCGGTGTGGATGGTGCTCTGGATGCCGTACTTGCGCGCCCAGGCCACCATCTCCCGGGCCTCGTAGCCGGCCTTCACCGTGCCCAGGCCGACCTCGCCCAGCAGGCCCACGCCGGCCTCGGCCAGTTCCCGGAAGTCGCTCTCGACCATGCCCTTCTCGATCACCGGCGCGCCGGCCAGCACCTTCACGCCGCCGGGGCGGAAGTTGTCGAAGGCGCGCTGCGCGGTGATCGCCAGCGCCTTCAGCCCGACGATGTCCTTCGGCCGGCCGGGGTAGTGCACCTCGCCGGCGGAGATCATGGTCGTGACCCCGCCGTTCAGGCTCGACTCGATCCAGTTGAGCTGGCTCTGGCGCGGCGTCCAGTCGCCGGCCACCGGGTGCACGTGGCTGTCGATCAGGCCGGGCGCCACGCAGGTGCCGCGCGCGTCGATCACGGTCTGCGCGCCTTCCAGGTCGCAGTCCTTTTCCTTGCCGACGGCGGTGATCAGGCCGTCGACGGCGATGATGGTGTCGGCGGCCAGCACCGGCTGGTCGATGTCGCCCGACAGCAGCAATCCGATGTTCCTTATGACGACCTTGCCCGACTTCGCGGGGCCTGCGACTTCTGCCATTTCGTGTCCTCGTGGGGGAGTGTAGGTTCTTGCGTCTCTTGGGATTCGTCCGCGCGCACGGTGCGCAGCACGGTCTCGATCACGAAATCCTCCCAGTGCGCCACCGCCTCGGGCGATTCGAGGGGCTCGCCGAGGAAGGCGGTGAGCGTGTGGCGGTTGGAGGTGTAGAAGTAGCCGGTGGCGGCGATCAGCAGGTACACGTCGCGCGCCGCCAGGTCGGTGCGGAACAGCCCCTGCGCCGCGCCGCTGGCCAGGATCTCCGCGATGATCGCCACCGCGCGCGACGAGTACTCGCGCGCCCGCAGCGACTTGGCGATGTGCCGGCCCTTGTGCAGGTTCTCGGTGTTCAGCAGCGTGACGAAGTCGGGGTTGCGGCGGTAGTAGCCCAGCACGAAGCGGATGACCTCGGTGAGCGCCTCCACCGGGCGCGAGGCGTCCATCGCGATCGCCGCCTCGGCGTCGTCCATGCGCTTGTAGATGCCCTCGAGCACCGCGATGAACAGGCCTTCCTTGCTGCCGAAGTAGTAGTAGATCATCCGGTCGTACGACCGGGCGGCCTTGCTGATCTTCTCGACGCTGCCGCCGTCGTAGCCGTACCTGGCGAACACCTTGGTCGCCGCGCGCAGGATGGCTTCGCGCGTGGCCTCGGCCTGGGCCTCGCGCACGCCGGTCTTGCGCTGGGGCTTGGCGGCGGTCTTGCGCTCGGTCATCGCGCGTCTATTTTTCGGCGAAGGCGCGCTCGACCACGAAGTCGCCGGGGGTCGTCGTGTTGCCTTCCTTGAAGCCGCGATGCTCCAGCATGTGCTTGAGATCGCCCAGCATCGCCGGGCTGCCGCACAGCATCACGCGGTCCTCGGCGGCGTTCATCGGAGGCAGGCCGAGGTCGTCGGTCATCTTGTTGCTCTCGATCAGCTCGGTGATGCGGCCGCGGTTGCGAAAGTCCTCGCGCGTGACCGTGGGGTAGTACAGCAGCTGCTTCTCGATCATCTCGCCCAGGAATTCGTGCTTGGGCAGGTGGTCCACCACCAGGTCGTGGTAGGCCAGCTCGTCGACCTGGCGCACGCCGTGCACCAGCACCACCTGCTCGAACTTCTCGTAGGTCTCCGGGTCGCGGATCACGCTCATGAACGGCGCCAGCCCGGTGCCGGTGCCCAGCAGGTACAGGCGCTTGCCGGGCAGCAGGTAGTCGATCAGCAGCGTGCCGGTGGGCTTGCGGCCCACGATGATGGTGTCGCCCACCTGGATGTGCTGCAGCCGCGAGGTCAACGGGCCTTCCTCGACCTTGATGCTGAGGAACTCCAGGTGCTCCTCGTAGTTGGGGCTGACGATGCTGTAGGCGCGCAGCAGCGGCTTGTTGTTCACCCGCAGGCCGATCATGGTGAAGTGGCCGTTGGAAAAGCGCAGCGCCGGGTCGCGGGTGGTGGTGAAGGTGAACAGGCGGTCCGTCCAGTGGTGGACCGACAGGACGCGTTCTTCGCTGAATGCACTCATAGGAAATCCGAAAGAGAAAGTGAACGGGAAATGGCAGGCGACGAATGCTTGCAAATGGGCGCTGGCGGCGTCAACCGGCTGGAGGCGCTCCATTTTCGTTCACCGCGCACCATGCCGGGGAGCCCTCTGGAAAACACCCATGCAAGCTTCGGGCCGAATCGCTACAGTCACACATCGATGTAGTGAACACAACATGAAAGTGGAGTGGATGCTACACAAAATGCCGAGCAGCCTCAAGGGGATTTCCGGCATGGTTGTTGCGAAGGCTGTGCAACATCGTTTTTGAGAGAGATCGCCACGATGACCGAACACACCAAGACAGACGGGCTGCCCGGCATGGACCTGCCGGTGGTGCCCGACGCCGCCGGGCTGGGCTTCGGCAAGGCGCCGCCGCGCAACGAGCGCATGAGCGTCGCCAAGGTCGAGTGCAACGCCTGCCCGGTGCTGTGCCAGATCTCCGAGGGGCGCACCGGCGCCTGCGACCGCTACGCCAACCGTGCCGGGGTGCTGGTGCGGGTCGACCCCGTGGTGCTGCTGCGCCGCGAGTTGGCCGGCGAGGCGCCGGCGCTGGTGCCGTTCTCCCGCCCCGCTGCCGAAGAGGCGCCGGCCCCCGACTGGAACGGCGACCTGCTGCTGGCCGACGAGGTCTTCGTCACCGGCGTCGGCTCCTCCACCACCTACCCCGACTACAAGCCGGCGCCCTTCATCGTCGGCTCCAGGGCCGAGGGCGTGGACATGGTCACGGTGGTCACCGAAGGCATCTTCAGCTACTGCAGCTTCAAGGTGAAGATCGACACCGACCGCTTCCTGGGCGCCGAGCAGGCCAACGTGCGCTACAAGGGCGAGGTGGTCGGGCACGTCACCACCGCCGAGTACGGCTCGCAGATGCTGTCGCTGGGCGGCGTGCACCACCTCACCGGCGGCAGCAAGAAGGAAGGCCGCATGACGGCCGAGCTGATGCAGCATCTGGGCAACAAGAAGGCCGTGGAATGCACCATCGACGGCGGTGCCAGCCTGGTGGTCCAGGCCGGCCGGCCGCCCATCGTCAACGGCGTGGAGGAGCAGCGCATGCGCGTGGGCTGCGGCTCGGCGGCGGTGGGCATCTTCGCGCGGCAGTTCCATGGCGTGGCCGACGAGGTGGTGGTGGTGGACGACCACATCACCGGCGTGCTCACCGAGCACCAGGCCGGCCGCTGCCTGGACATGACGCCCTCGGGCATCCAGATGCGCGGGCGCAAGTCCACGCCGGGGCGCTACTTCCAGGTCGCCAACCCCGGCAACGGCTGGGGCGGCACCGACATCGCCGACCCGCTGTCGATCATCGAGGGCTGGGAAGAGGGCGTGGCGCGCCCCGGCCTGCGCCTGCTGATGACCTCCACCACCGGCGAGCACGCGCAGTGGTACGTGCTCGACGAGGCGCTGCAGCCCGTCGAGCAGGAGATGCCCGACGAGGTGCGCCGCATCGTGGCGCGCATCGGCGAGAACTGCGAGCCCTCGCTGTGCTCGGTGCTGTTCCTCGGCGGTGCGGGCGGCTCCCTGCGCGCCGGCGTCACCGAGAACCCGGTGCTGCTGACCCGCGCCATCAAGCGCGCGCTGGTCAACGTGACCTGCGGCGGCGCGCCGGCCTACATCTGGCCCGGCGGCGGCATCACCGTGATGGCGGACGTGATGCGCATGCCGGACATGAGCTTCGGCACCGTGCCCACGCCGGCGATCGTCGCGCCCATCGAGTTCAGCATGCGCCTGGCGGACTACACGGCGCTGGGCGGGCACGTGGACCACGTGTTCCCGCTGGAGGAGGCGCTGCGGCGCGGCGCCTGGCAGGACGACGGCGCCCCGCTGGCGCGCGAGTGGCGGCGCCTCGACCCCGCCAACCCGTGGCCGCTCGGCCACGTTCCGATGCTCGGCTGACATGCAGGCCTGCCGCACTGCGCTCGCCGACGGCCGCTGGCATTTCAGCCATGGCCCGATCGACATCGTCATCGGCGCCGAGGGCGAAGCCGCGGCCGTCGAGGCGGCGCATGCGGATGCATGGGCGCGCTTTGGCGGCGTGCTGGAAGAGCTGGTGGCCGAGCTGCCGGCGCTGCGCCAGCCGGTGCGCGGCGAGGCGACGGCGCTGCGGGGGCCCATCGCGCGCCGCATGCATGCGGCCTGCGCGCCCTTCGCGCCGGTGTTCATCACGCCGATGGCGGCGGTGGCCGGTTCGGTGGCCGACGAGCTGGCCGCCTTCTACCGCCGCCCCGGCATCGCGCGCGCGTGGATCAACAACGGCGGCGACATCGCGCTGCACCTGGCCCCGGGCCAGCGCGCGCGCGTGGGCCTGTTCGCCGACCTGGCGCGCTTCGACCTGCGCGATGCGGAGCCGATCACGACCGACGGCCGCTTCGAGGTCCGCGCCGGGCACCCGGTGCGCGGCATCGCCACCAGCGGCTGGCGCGGGCGCAGCTTCTCGCTGGGCATCGCCGACAGCGTGACGGTGTTGGCCGCCACCGCCGCGCAGGCCGACGCCGCGGCGACGATGATCGCCAACGCGGTGAACGTGGACGATGCCGCGATCGCACGCCGCCCGGCCCGCGAATGCAAGGACGACAGCGACCTGGGCGGCATCCCCGTCACCGTCGACGTGCCCCCGCTGGCGCCCGCCCAGGTGCGGCGCGCGCTCGATGCCGGTGCGTCGCGCGCGCAGGCGCTGCGCGACGCCGGGCGGATCTGGGCCGCGGTGCTGGTTTGCCAGGGGCAATGGCGCCACGTCGAACCGATATGCTCCGTGCAGCGGCTGGCGCCGGCCGATGCATCTGGTTCAGTATTTGCTTAACGAAATGCAGGACTTCATTTCATGATCGACATCCGACGCGTCTTCACCCAGGTGGAGCACATCCATCACGAATTCGGGCCGCGCGCCGCGACGCCGCTGGTGCGCGGCGCCATCGGTGCGGTGCTGACCAACCCCTTCGCCGGCCGCTACGAGCCCGACATCCTGCCCATGATGGACCTGCTCGAACCGGTGGGCGTGGACATGGCGCACCGCCTGCACGCCGCGATGGGCGTGCCGCTGGAACGGATCGCCACCTACGGCAAGGGCGCCATCGTCGGCGCCGCCGGCGAGCTGGAGCACGGCGCGCTGTGGCACGTGCCCGGCGGCTACGCGATGCGCGAGCTGCTCGGCTGGAAGGGCGACCGCGCCGCCTACAAGGCCGGCACGGTCGATGAAAAGAAGACGGGCCAGCCGGGCAACGCGCTGTCGATCGTGCCCTCGACCAAGAAGGTCGGCCCGCCCGGCGCCGCGCTCGACGTGCCGCTGACCAACATCAACGCCAGCTACGTGCGCGGCCAGTTCGACGCCATCGAGGTGCGCGTGCCCGGCGCGCCGGCGGCCGACGAGATCGTCTTCGTCCTCGCGATGACCACCGGCTACCGCGTGCACGATCGCGTGGGCGGCCTGCGCGCCGAAAAAATTTCCAAGTGGGACGGATTGCGATGACAACCATGGAGCAGCACATCATGACGAACAAGGCATTCATGCGGGAAGCACCGCGGAACCGGCTTTGCCGGGCCGCTGGTGCTGCCCCCTTGCAGGGGGTTGGCGAAGCGACACGAAGTGCGCGGAGCCTGGGGGTGGGCCAATGACTTCTGCCAACATCCGCAAGCTCGTCGTCCAGGTGGACGAGACCCGCAAGGAAATGGGCCAGACCATCGAGCCGCCGACGCGCCGCGCCGTGGCCATCGCCGTGATCGAGAACCCCTACGCCGGTCGCTACAGCGAGAACCTGGACGAACTGATTTCCATCGGCGAGGAGCTGGGCGCGCTGCTCGGGCAGAAGGCGGTGGCCGCGCTGGGCATCGCCCCCGGGCAGGCGCAGAGCTACGGCAAGGCCGCGATCGTCGGCGAGTCGGGCGAGCTGGAGCATGCCGCCGCCATCCTGCACCCCAAGCTGGGCGCACCGCTGCGCACGGCCGTGGAGAAGGGCGCCGCGCTGGTGCCCTCGGCCAAGAAGCGCGGCACGCTGGGCACCGCCATCGACGTGCCCCTGGGCCACAAGGACGCCGCCTTCGTGCGCAGCCACTTCGACGCCGTCGAGGCGCGCGTGTCGGACGCGCCGCGCGCCGGCGAGATCGTGGTGGCCGTGGCCGTCACCGACAGCGGCCGCCCGCTGCCGCGCATCGGCGGCCTGCAGGTCGATGAAATCAAGGGCGAGGACGGCCTGCGATGAGCGGCCGCCGCGCATGACAGTTCCCATGATGTTCCTTTCTTCCACTCTCGTTCGATCAAGGAGTTCCCTCATGAAAACGCTTCGTCCCCTGTTCGGCGCAGCCTCCGCGCTGGCGCTCGCCTCCGCCGCCTGGGTGCCGGCGCACGCCCAGGGCGTGATCAAGATCGGCGAGGTCAACAGCTACAAGGCGCAGCCCGCCTTCCTGGAGCCCTACAAGAAGGGCATGGAGCTCGCCGTGGACGAGATCAACGCCAAGGGCGGCGTGAACGGCCGCAAGATCCAGCTGATCACGCGCGACGACAACGCCAACCCCGGCGATGCGGTGCGCATGGCCGAGGAGCTGGTCTCGCGCGAGAAGGTGGACATCCTGGTCGGCGCCTTCCTCTCCAACACCGGCCTGGCGCTGGCGGACTTCGCCAAGCAGAAGAAGTTCTTCTACCTGGCCGGCGAGCCCCTGACCGACAAGATGACCTGGCAGGGCGGCAACCAGTACACCTTCCGCCTGCGCCCCGGCACCTACATGCAGGCGGCCATGCTGGTGCCCGACGCGGCCAAGCTCAAGAAGAAGCGCTGGGCCATCGTCTACCCCAACTACGAGTACGGCCAGTCGGCCACGGCGGCCTTCAAGGCCCTGCTCAAGGCCGCGCAGCCCGACGTGGAGTTCGTCGCCGAGCAGGCCACGCCGCTGGGCAAGGTGGACGCCGGCAGCGTGGTGCAGGCGCTGGCCGACGCCAAGCCCGACGCGATCTTCAACGTGCTGTTCGGCGCCGACCTGTCCCGGTTCGTGCGCGAGGGCAACACCCGCGGCCTGTTCAAGGACCGCACCGTGGTCAGCGTGCTCACCGGCGAGCCCGAGTACCTGGACCCGCTCAAGGACGAGGCGCCCGACGGCTGGATCGTGACCGGCTATCCCTACTACGGCATCGACACGCCCGAGCACAAGACCTTCCTGGGCGCCTACCAGGCCAAGTTCAAGGACTACCCGCGCCTGGGCTCGGTGGTGGGCTACGCGATGATTCACTCGGCCGCCGCCGGCGTCGCCAAGGCCGGCAGCACCGAGACCGACAAGCTCGTCGCCGCCTTCAAGGGCCTGCAGGTCGACACGCCCTTCGGCAAGATCACCTACCGGGCGGAGGACCACCAGTCCACCATGGGCGCCTACGTGGGCAAGACCAAGAACGAGGGCGGCAAGGGCGTGATGGTCGACTACGTCTACTTCGACGGCGCCGACGCGCGCTTCCAGCCGCCCGCCGACGAGGTCAAGAAGGCGCGCGCCGCCGACTGAGCGCCATCCACGCCAAGCCCCCACGAAGTCCATAGCGCCATGAGTTTTTCCGGTCTGATCGTCCAGCTCCTCAACGGGCTGGCATCCGCGTCCTCGCTGTTCCTGGTGGCGGCGGGCCTGTCGCTGATCTTCGGCGTCACGCGCATCGTCAACTTCGCCCATGGCTCCTTCTTCATGGTGGGCATCTACGTCGCCTACACCCTGGCCGAACGGTTCGGTGGCGCCGGCTTCTGGGTCGCGCTGCCGCTGGCGGCCATCGCCGTGGGCGTGCTCGGCGCGCTGGTGGAAGTGCTGCTGCTGCGGCGCATCTACAAGGCGCCCGAGCTGTTCCAGCTGCTGGCCACCTTCGCGCTGGTGCTGGTCATCAAGGACGCGGTGCTGTGGCTGTGGGGCCCCGACGAGCTGCTGGGCCCGCGCGCGCCCGGCCTGCGCGGCTCGGTGGAGATCCTCGGGCGCCAGTTCCCTTCGTACGACCTGTTCCTGATCGTCGTCGGCCCGCTGGTGTTGGGCCTGGTGTGGCTGCTGCTCACGCGCACGCGCTTCGGCACGCTGGTGCGCGCCGCCACGCAGGACCGCGAGATGGTCAGCGCCCTGGGCGTCAACCAGGCCTGGCTGTTCACCGCGGTGTTCGCGCTGGGCGCCCTGCTGGCCGGCCTGGGCGGCGCACTGCAGCTGCCGCGCGAGCCCGCCACGCTGGAGATGGACCTGCACACCATCGGCGCCGCCTTCGTGGTGGTGGTGGTCGGCGGCATGGGCTCGATCCCCGGCGCCTACATCGCCGCGCTGCTGATCGCCGAGATCAAGGCCGTGTGCATCTGGCTCGGCGTGGTCGACGTCTTCGGCATCAGCGTGTCCTTCTCCAAGCTCACGCTGATGGTGGACTTCCTGGTCATGGCCGCGGTGCTGGTCTGGCGGCCCTGGGGTCTGCTGGGCCGGCCGCAGGCGCCCAGCCGCTACGTGGGCATGCCGGAAGAGCCGCTGCGCCGGCCCGGGCGCGTGTACATCGGCGCGGCCGCCGCGCTCGCCCTGGTGCTGGCCGCGATGCCGCTGCTGACGGCGGGCTCGCCCTACACCACGGTGCTGATGATCGACCTGCTGATCGCGGCGCTGTTCGCCACCAGCCTGCACTTCATCATGGGCCCGGCCGGCATGCACTCCTTCGGCCACGCGGCCTACTTCGGCCTGGGCGCCTACGGCGCGGCGCTGCTGGTGCGCGCCAGCGGCCTGCCGATGGAGGCGGCGCTGATCGTCGCGCCGCTGGTGGCCGCGGTCGGCGCCATCGTCTTCGGCTGGTTCGCGGTGCGCCTGTCGGGCGTGTACCTGGCGATGCTCACGCTCGCCTTCGCGCAGATCACCTGGGCCATCACCTACCAGTGGGACACCTTCACCGGCGGCAGCAACGGCCTGACCGGCGTGTGGCCCGCCGAGTGGCTGTCGGACAAGCGCAACTACTACTGGCTCACCCTGGTGCTGGTGGGCGCGGGCGTGTGGTGGCTGCGGCGCGTGCTGTTCTCGCCCTTCGGCTACGCGCTGCGCGCGGGCCGCGACTCGGTGCTGCGCGCGGACGCGATCGGCATCGACGTCAAGCGCATGCAGTGGGCGGCCTTCGTGATCGCCGGCACCGTCGCCGGGCTGGCCGGGGCGCTGTTCGCCTTCTCCAAGGGCAGCATCTCGCCCGAGTCGCTGGCCGTGGGCAAGTCGATCGACGGGCTGGTGATGGTGCTGCTCGGGGGCATCCAGACGCTGGCGGGGCCGGTGGTGGGGGCGGTGAGTTTCACCTGGCTGCACGACACGGTGGCGCGCAACACCGACTACTGGCGGGCGATGCTGGGGGCGATCATCCTGCTGCTGGTCTTGCTGTTCCCGCAGGGGATCGCAGGGGCGGTGAAGCAGCTGTTCGATCGTTCCTCGCGCAAGGCGGAAGGTGAAGGCGCCGTGCAGGAGGCCCGGACATGAAGGGCTTTCCTGTTTCTCCCGGCCCCTGCGCCCGACCGCCTGCACGGCAACACCGAGACCCACAGAGATGAGCCTCCTCCAAGTCACCAACCTCGGCAAGTCCTTCGGCGGCGTCAAGGCCGTCGACGGCATCACCTTCGACCTCGCCCCCGGCGAGCTGCTGGCCCTCATCGGCCCCAACGGTGCCGGCAAGTCCACCACCTTCAACATGGTCAACGGCCAGCTCAAGGCCGACCAGGGCTCGATCAAACTCAATGGCGAGGAACTGATCGGCCGCAAGCCGCGCGAGATCTGGCGCATGGGCGTGGGCCGCACCTTCCAGATCGCCGAGACCTTCGCCTCGCTCACCGTGGTGGAGAACGTGCAGATGGCGCTGCTGTCGCACGACCACCAGCTGTTCTCGATGTGGCGCCGCGCCGCCGACCACAAGCGCGACGAGGCGCTGGCGCTGCTCGAGCAGGTCGGCATGAAGGCGCAGGCCGACCGCCCCTGCAGCGTGCTCGCCTACGGCGACGTCAAGCGCGTGGAGCTGGCCATCGCCATGGCCAACGATCCCAAGCTGCTGCTCATGGACGAGCCCACCGCCGGCATGGCGCCCCAGGAGCGCAACTCGCTGATGGCGCTGACCAAGCAGCTCGTCATCGACCGCGGCATGGCGGTGCTGTTCACCGAGCACAGCATGGACGTGGTGTTCGCCTATGCCGACCGCATGATCGTGCTGGCGCGCGGGCGCCTGATCGCGCAGGGCAGGCCGCTGGAGATCCGCGACCATCCCAAGGTGCAGGAGGTCTACTTCGGCACCGGCAAGACCTTCGAGAAGATCGCGCAGCAGGCCGCGGCAGTGCACGAGGCCATCGTGCAGGAGACGAGCGAATGAACCCGCAACAAGAAGTGCTGCTCGAGGCCAAGGGCCTGGCCGCCTGGTACGGCGCCGCGCAGATCCTGTACGACGTCGACCTCGAGGTGCGCCGCGGCGAGGTGGTCGCGCTCATGGGCCGCAACGGCGCCGGCAAGTCCACCACGCTCAAGACGCTGATCGGCATGCTCGCCAAGCGGCGCGGCACGATCCGTTTCCTGGGCCACGACATCTCGCGCGCCGAGCCGCACCATGCGGCGCGCCTGGGCCTGGGCTTCGTGCCCGAGGACCGCCGCGTGTTCACCGACCTCACGGTGATGGAGAACCTGGAGGTGGGCCGCCAGCCGCCGCGCCGCTGGGCCGACGGCACCGAGGCGCCGCGCTGGACGCCCGAGCGCCTGTTCAAGCTCTTTCCCAACCTCGGCGAGATGCCGCAGCGCCACGGCGGGCGCATGAGCGGCGGCGAGCAGCAGATGCTCACCGTGGCGCGCACGCTCATGGGCAACCCCTACCTCGTATTGCTGGACGAACCCTCCGAAGGCGTGGCGCCGGTGATCGTCGAGCAGATGGCGACCATGATCCTGGAGCTCAAGGCGCAGGGCGTGAGCATCCTGCTGTCGGAGCAGAACATGCACTTCGCCGAGCTGGTGTCCGACCGCGCCTACGTGCTGGAGAAGGGCCAGATCCGCTACCAGGCGACGATGGCCGAGCTGGCGGCCAACGAGGAAGTGCGGCGCGCCTACCTCAGCGTTTGAACGGAAGAAAGAGACACGCATGCCCATCGCTCCCGCCGCCGACGCCGCCCTGATCGTGGTCGACGTGCAGAACGGCTTCATGCCCGGCGGCAACCTGCCCGTCGAGCGCGGCGACGAGGTGGTGCCCGTCATCAACGCGCTGGCGCCGGCCTTTCGCAACATCGTCATCACGCAGGACTGGCACACGCCCGGCCACGCCTCCTTCGCCAGCAGCCATCCGGGCCGCAAGCCCTTCGAGACCCTCGAGATGCCCTACGGCACGCAGGTGCTGTGGCCCGACCACTGCGTGCAGGGTACAGAGGATGCCGAGCTGCACGCCGGCCTGCGGCTGCCCACCGCGCAGCTCGTCGTGCGCAAGGGCTACAACCCGCAGATCGACAGCTACTCCGCCTTCGAGGAAGCCGACCACCGCACGCCCACCGGGCTGGACGGCTACCTGAAGCAGCGCGGCATCCGCACGGTCTACCTGGTGGGGCTGGCGACCGACTTCTGCGTCGCCTGGACCGCGCTGGACGCGCGCAAGTTCGGCTACGAGACCTTCGTGATCGAGGACGCCACGCGCGCCATCGACCTCGACGGATCGCTCGATGCCGCCTGGCAGTCGATGCACGAGCGCGGCGTGCAGCGCATCCGCAGCCACGACATCGCCGTGCCCTGAAGAGAGGCACGCCGAGCCCAGCCGCATGCCAACGCTCGTTCTCACCGTCAACCGCCAGCGCATCGAGCGCGAGGTGCCGCGCGAAGCCTCGCTGCTGCATCTGCTGCGCAACGACCTGAACCTCAACGGCCCCAAGTACGGCTGCGGCCTGGGCCAGTGCGGCGCCTGCACGGTGCACGTGGACGGCGTCGCGGCGCGCGCCTGCGTGATCCCCGCGCATGGCGTCGCGGGGCGCACCGTCACCACGCTCGAAGGCCTGGGCACGCGGGAGAACTGGCACCCGGTCCAGCAGGCCTTCGAGCAGGCCCAGGCCGCGCAGTGCGGCTACTGCCTCAACGGCATGGTGATGCAGGCCGCGGCGCTGCTGGCGCGCGAGCCGCATCCGGGCCCGGCGCGCATCCGCGCCGAGCTGTCGGGCAACCTGTGCCGCTGCGGCACGCACGTCGAGATCCTGGAGGCGGTGTCGCGCGCAGCCTCCACCACCACCGCATGACCGCGCGGCGGGCCGACCAGCCGCGCACGCGCGCCGAGTTCCTGCAGGCGGACGGCGTGCTCGTCGTCGTGCGCGACACGCCGCCCGCGCCGCCGCCGGCCGCGGGCCAGCCGGCCGCCGTGCCGGGCAACCCGGCCGAGGGCGACGAGATCCTGCTGGCGCTGTGGGACGACGGCAGCGTCACCGCCCTGAACGGCCACGTCGACCTGGGCACCGGCATCCGCACCGCGCTGGCGCAGATCGTGGCCGAGGAGCTGGACCTCACGCTCGACTGCGTGTGCATGGTGCTGGGCGACACCGCCGCCGTGCCCAACCAGGGCGCCACCATCGCCAGCGCCTCGATCCAGATCCATGCGCAGCCGCTGCGCCTGGCGGCGGCGCAGGCACGCGCCTGGCTGCTGCGGCGCGCGGTCGAGCGGCTGCAGGCGCCGGTGGAGGCGCTGGAGGTGCGGCTGGGCATCGTGCGCGTGCGCGAGGCGCCGGCGCGGCGCCTGTCCTTCGCCGCACTGGTGGCCGGCCAGCGCACCGTGCTGCGGCTGGACACGGATGCGCAAGTCAAGCGCCCCGAGGACTACCGCATCGTCGGCACCCGCCAGCCGCGCGTGGACATCCCGGCCAAGCTGGCCGGCGAGCTGGTCTTCGTGCACGACATGCGGCTGCCCGGCATGCTGCACGGCCGCGTGGTGCGCCCGCCCTATGCCGGTGCGGACCACGGCGAGTTCATCGGCAACACGCTCGAATCGGTGGACGAATCGTCCATCGCCCACATCCCCGGCATCCGCGCGGTGGTGGTCATCCGCGACTTCGTCGGCGTGGTGGCCGAGCGCGAGGAGCACGCCGAGCAGGCCGCGCACGAACTGCGCGTCGCGTGGAGGCCCTGGCCCGGCATGCCCGACCTCGCCGGTCCCGGCAAGGTGGCGCAGGCCATCCGCGACAACCCCGCCACGCAGCGCCTGCTGGTGGACGAGGGCGACGTCGACGCCGCATTGGCGCGCAACGGCGAGCCGGTGCGGCGCACCTACCTGTGGCCGTACCAGCTCCACGCCTCCATCGGGCCCTCGTGTGCCGTGGCGCATTGGGAGCCCGGCGACGGTGTCCGCCTTCGCGTGTGGGCCGGCTCGCAGAATCCGCACGTGCTGCGCGCCGACCTGGCGAAGCTCATGGACCTCACGGACCCCGAGGTCGACGTGGTGCGCATGGAAGCCGCCGGCTGCTACGGCCGCAACGGCGCCGACGACGTCGCGGCCGACGCGGCGCTGCTGGCCCGCGCCGCCGGCGCGCCGGTGCGGGTGCAGCTCACGCGCGAGCAGGAGCACCTGTGGGAGCCCAAGGGCACCGCGCAGCTCATGGACGTGGCCGGCGCGCTCTCGCCCGAGGGTGGCATCGCGGCCTACGACTTCGAGACCTCCTACCCCAGCAACGGCGCACCCACGCTGGCGCTGCTGCTCACGCGCACCGTCGAGCCCGCGGCGCAGGCCTACGAGATGGGCGACCGCACCGCGCGTCCGCCCTACGCCTACGAGAACCTGCGCGTCAAGGTCAACGACATGGCGCCCATCGTGCGCGCCTCCTGGCTGCGCGGCGTGTCGGCGCTGCCCAACTCTTTCGCGCACGAATCCTTCATCGACGAGCTGGCGACCGCGGCCGGCATCGATCCGGTGCAGTTCCGCCTGCGCCACCTGCACGATCCGCGCGCCGTCGAGCTGATCCAGGCCACCGCGCAGAAGGCCGGCTGGCGCCTGCGCACCGGGCCGCAGGAGAACGCCGACGGCGGAATGGGAGAAGGTGGCGACATCCTGTTCGGCCAAGGCTTCGCCTATGCGCGCTACGTGCACAGCAAGTGGCCCGGCTTCGGCGCCGCCTGGGCCGCCTGGGTGGCCGACGTGGAAGTCAACCGCAAGACCGGCGAGGTGCACGTGCGCCGCGTGGTGGTGGGGCACGATGCGGGCCTCACCATCAACCCGGCGGGCGTCGAGCACCAGGTGCACGGCAACGTGGTGCAGATCACCAGCCGGGCGCTGAAGGAGGAAGTGCGCTTCGCGCCTCAAACCCCGGCCCCGCAGCCGGGCCGGCCGTCGACCGGCGTGGTGGCGTCGCGCGAGTGGGGCGGCTACCCGATCCTCAACTTCCGCGAGGTGCCGGTGATCGAGGTGCTGCAGATGCCGCGCCCCGGCGAGGCGCCCCTGGGCGCGGGCGAGTCGGCCTCGGTGCCGGGCACGGCGGCGATCGCCAATGCGATCTTCGATGCCACGGGCGTGCGCCTGCGCGCGCCGCCCTTCACGCCGGAAGTGGTGCGCGCGGCGCTGGATGCCGCCTCGCTCCCTCCCCCGCTGGGGGAGGGCTGGGGTGGGGGCACGGCAGCGGGCGAGCGGGACGCGCGGCCCCCATCCCAGCCTTCCCCCAGAGGGGGAAGGAGCCAACTCCCCGCCGACGCACCCTGGCCGCGCCGCAAGGGCCTGTGGGTCACCGCCGGCGCGCTCGTCGTCGGCGGCCTCGGCGCCATCGCCGGCCTGCTCGGCTGGCGGCCCGCGATCGCACCCGTGTCCTTCGGCACGCCGGCCTACAGCGCCGACACCATCGAGCGCGGCCGCGTGCTCGCCGCGCTGGGCGACTGCGCGGTGTGCCACACCGCGCCCGGCGGCGCGCCCAACGCCGGCGGCCGCGCGATGGAGACACCCTTCGGCACGCTCTACACCACCAACCTCACGACCGATGCCGAGACGGGCCTGGGCCGCTGGTCCTTCAGCGCCTTCCAGCGCGCGATGCGCGAAGGCGTCTCGCGCGACGGCCGCCACCTCTACCCGGCCTTCCCCTACACCGCCTTCGCGAAGACCGGCGACGACGACCTGCAGGCGCTGTACGCCTACTTCATGTCGCTGCCGCCGGTGCGCGCCGAGACGCCGCCGGCCGCGCTGAAGTTCCCCTTCAGCCTGCGCCCGCTCATGGCCGGCTGGAATGCGCTGTTCCACGACCCGGCGCCCTTCGCGCCCGAGCCGGCGCAAAGCGCCGAATGGAACCGCGGCGCCTATCTGGTCAACGGCCTGGGCCACTGCGGCGCCTGCCACACGCCGCGCAACGCCCTGGGCGCGGAGCAGGGGGGCAGCGCCTTCCTCGCCGGCGCCATCGCCGACGGCTGGGAGGCGCCGGCGCTCACCGCGCTGTCGAAGTCGCCGGTGCCCTGGAACGCCGACGCGCTGTACCGCTACCTGCGCCACGGCCATTCGCCCTGGCACGGCGTGGCCGGCGGCCCCATGGCCGAGGTGGTGCACGAGCTGCAGGCCGTGCCCGACGAGGACATCCGCGCCATGGCGACCTACCTCGCCAGCTTCACGCCCGCGCCGGCCGATCCGCCGCAGCAGGCGCAGCGTGCGGTGCAGGCGGCGGCGACGGCCGCGCGCGTGCAGCCCGGTGCCGCGCAGCGCCTGTTCGACGGCGCCTGCGCCGCCTGCCACCACGACGGCGACGGCCCCACGCTGCTGGGCGTGAACACGCCGCTGGCGCTGAACAGCCAGCTCAGCAGCGAGCGGCCCGACAACCTGCTGCGCACCATCCTCGACGGCGTGCGCGAGCCGCCCACGCAGGCCATCGGCTTCATGCCGGCCTTCCGCGACGCGCTGGACGACGCGCAGATCGCCGAACTCGCCGGCTACATGCGCGCGCGCTTCGCGCCGCAGGCGCCGGCCTGGACCGACCTGCCCGCGCAGGTCGCGCGCGTGCGGGCCGCGCACGGCCACGGCGCGCCGCCGCGCTGAGCGCGCGCGTCGGTACCATGCACGGACCCGCCCGAGGGTCCAACGGAGACACGACGCCATGCCTTTGAATCTTTCTTCTTCGGCCAGCCTGCCGCACGATGCCGAACGGGCCACCCTGGTCGGCCGCCTCTGGCAGCCCGATGTCGGGCCGGTGCTGGTCGCCGTGCACCAGGGCCGCCTGCACGATCTGTCGCGCCTGGCGCCGACCATGAGCGACCTGCTGGAAGGCGATGCGCCCGCCGCGCAGGTGCGCCGCCTGCTCGCCGACGGCACCGCGCCGGCGATCGCCGAGCTCGACGCCGCGCTGTCCAACAGCGACGAGTCCGCGCGCGACGACGCGAGGCCCTGGCTGCTCGCCCCCTGCGACCTGCAGGCCGTCAAGGCCAGCGGCGTCACCTTCGTGGCCAGCCTGCTGGAGCGCGTGATCGAGGAGCAGGCGCGCGGCGACGCCTCGCGCGCCGAATCCATCCGCGCCGCGCTGGGGCAGGTGCTGGGCGACAACCTCGCGGGCATCGTGCCGGGCTCGCCCGAGGCGGCCAGGGTCAAGGAGGTGCTGATCGCGCAGGGCGCCTGGTCGCAGTACCTCGAGGTGGGCATCGGCCCCGACGCCGAGATCTTCACCAAGGCCCCGGTGCTCGCCGCCGTGGGCACCGGGGCCGACGTCGGCATCCATTCCGGCTCGCAGTGGAACAACCCCGAGCCCGAGGTCGTGCTGGCCGTCAACAGCCGCGGCGAAACCGTCGGCGCCGCGCTGGGCAACGACGTCAACCTGCGCGACTTCGAAGGCCGCAGCGCATTGCTGCTCGGCAAGGCCAAGGACAACAACGCCTCCTGCGCCATCGGTCCCTTCATCCGCCTGTTCGACGAAGGCTTCGGCATCGACGCGGTGCGCCGCATCACCGTCGCGCTGAAGGTCGAGGGCCCCGAGGGCTTCGTGCTCGAGGGCAGCAGCTCGCTGTCGCGCATCAGCCGCGATCCGCTCGATCTCGTGGCGCAGGCCATCGGCCCGCACCATGCCTACCCCGATGGATTGATGCTCTTCCTGGGCACCATGTTCGCCCCCACGCAGGACCGCCACGGCCCCGGCCAGGGCTTCACGCACGTGGTCGGCGACCGCGTGGCCATCGCCGCGCCCGAGCTCGGCGCGCTGGTCAACCGCGTGGTGCATGCGGACCAGGCGCCACGGTGGACTTTCGGTTTACGTGCGCTGATGCGCAATCTGGCGCAGCGCGGCATTGTGTGACTTGTCGCACGAAATTCGGGGTGGTGCGCTTCGCTTGTGTTGACCTGTCCCCGTTTTCCGGACCAACATCGCGCCTTTCGCGCCAACCAGGGGAAATCTGTTGTCCGTCAGCGAGATCGAACTGCTGCAGCTGCCCGTGGACGGGCCGCTCCCCTGTGGGGAGGATCTCGAGTACGACCCTGATTTCATGGCCCTGCAGCAGGCGGCGGTCGGCAAGGCCGAGCAGCAGTTCGGCTCCACCATCATTCCCGCGGAGGCGCCCGACTGGGCGCGGGTCGAGCGCGGCGCGCGGCAACTGTGCGAGCGCACCCGCGACCTGCGCGTGCTGGTGCTGCTGACCCTGGCCTGGACCGAAAGCCGCGGCCTGCCCGGCTATGTCGACGGCCTGCGCGTGATCGGCGGGCTGCTCTCCCGCTTCTGGAGCGAGCTCCATCCGCAGGTGACGAACGGCGGCGAAGAAGATCCGCTGCCGCGCATGAATGCGCTGGCCACGCTGGCCGACCCGGGCGGCCTGGGCCGGCGCGTGCGCGATGCCATCCTGCTCGAAGACGGCGTCACCGCCATGAGCCTGCGCCAGGTGGAAGCCTTGCTCGACTCGAGCCGCACCGACCAGGTGGACTACCCCGGCGGCGTGCCGCGCCTGCGCGAGGCGCTGGTGCGCGCCCGCCAGAACGGCGCGCCGGGCGTCGTGGCCCTGAGCGATGCGCTGTCCCTGCTGCAGCAGATCCGCGAAACCACCGAGCGTGCGCTGGGCCAGAACTGGGCACCCGACTTCTCGCGGCTCGAGCGTTCGCTGCGAACTGTCTCTCAATTGTTGCCTGCAGCGCCCGAGGCCGCGCCCCTTTCCAACAGCGAAGTCTCGGCCCCGACACCCGACGTTGTTACATCAGGGAACGATGTTTCGGTGAAAGCTAACGCTTCCGAATTACGATCCGGGCGTGCCGCCGACGTGAATGTCGCAAGTCGTGAAGATGTGCAAGTCCTGCTCGAGAAAGTGTGCCAATATTTGGAGCGGGCCGAGCCGAGTCATCCCTCACCGATGCTCATACGGCGGGCGCAGCGGCTGCTGGACCTGAACTTCTTCCAGATCATCGAGGACCTCGTTCCCGAAGGGCTGCAGAAGATCGAGGCGCTGGCAGGGCGCTCGCCCAATGGTGGCGCTTCCACCGAGTAGTCACCGTCACGGCGCTTACATCGGCAATGGATAGAGTCGGTCCCCGCACCTGCTCTCAAGATTCAAGAGGATGCTTATGGCAGACAACCGTGTCAGAAACAGTGGTCAGAAATTCATTGCCCGCAACCGGGCGCCGCGGGTGCAGATCGAGTACGACGTCGAGATCTACGGCAGCGAGCGCAAGGTGCAGCTGCCCTTCGTCATGGGCGTGATCGCCGATCTCGCCGGCAAGCAGATGGACCCGCTGCCCGACCTGGCGGAGCGCAACTTCCTCGAAGTCGACATCGACAACTTCGACGACCGGATGAAGGCGATCAAGCCGCGCGTGGCCTTCCAGGTGCCCAACACGCTGACCGGCGACGGCCAGCTCAACGTGGACATCACCTTCGAGAGCATGGACGACTTCACGCCGGCGCGCGTGGCCAAGCAGGTCGATGCGCTCAGCCAGCTGCTCGAGGCGCGCACGGAGCTGTCCAACCTGCTGTCGTACATGGACGGCAAGAACGGCGCCGAGCAGCTCATCGCCAAGGCCCTGCAGAACCCGGCGCTGCTGAAGTCGCTCGCCTCGACGCCCAAGCCTGCTGCCGCAGACGACAGCGCTGCCGCCAAGCCGGCGGACGGCGCCGCATCCGAGTAAGCCGACGGGGAAACCAACATGAGTGCAGTTCCAACCAAGCAGGCAGCGCGCGCGCAGACCACCGAGGCGCTGGAGCCGGACGAGTTCTCCGCGCTGCTGCAGCGCGAGTTCAAGCCCAAGACCGACCAGGCGCGCGAGGCGGTGCAGCATGCCGTCAAGACGCTGGCGGCGCAGGCGCTCGAAAGCTCGGTCACCATCTCCACCGACGCGTACCGCACGGTGCAGGCGATCATCTCCGAGATCGACCGCAAGCTCTCCGAGCAGATCAACGAGATCCTGCATCACAACGACTTCCAGCAGCTCGAAGGTGCGTGGCGCGGCCTGCATCACCTGGTCAACAACACCGAGACCGACGAGCAGCTCAAGATCCGCGTGCTGTGCGCCTCCAAGACCGAGGTCGCGCGCAACCTCAAGCGCCACAAGGGCATCGGCTGGGACCAGAGCCCGCTGTTCAAGAAGATCTACGAGCACGAGTACGGCCAGTTCGGCGGCGAGCCCTTCGGCGCGCTGATCGGCGACTTCCACTTCGACCACAGCCCGCCCGACGTGGAGATGCTCGGCGAGATCGCGAAGATCGCGGCGGCCGCGCACTGCCCCTTCATCGCCGGCGCGGCGCCCTCGGTGATGCAGATGGATTCGTGGCAGGAGCTGTCCAACCCGCGCGACCTCACGAAGATCTTCCAGAACACCGAGTACGCCGCCTGGCGCAGCCTGCGCGACTCGGAGGACGCCCGCTACATCGGCCTGGCGATGCCGCGCTTCCTGGCACGCCTGCCCTACGGTGCGCGCACCAATCCGGTCGACGAGTTCGAGTTCGAGGAAGAGACCGACTCCGCGGCGCATGACCGCTACACCTGGGCCAACTCGGCCTACGCGATGGGCGTGAACATCAACCGCTCGTTCAAGCAGTACGGCTGGTGCACCTCCATCCGCGGCGTGGAATCCGGCGGCGCGGTGGACAACCTGCCCACCCACACCTTCCCGACCGACGACGGCGGCGTGGACATGAAGTGCCCCACCGAGATCGCCATCAGCGACCGGCGTGAGGCCGAGCTCGCCAAGAACGGCTTCATGCCGCTGGTGCACCGCAAGAACTCCGACTTCGCCGCCTTCATCGGCGCGCAGTCGCTGCAGAAGCCTGCGGAGTACTACGACGCCGACGCCACCGCCAACGCCAACCTGGCGGCGCGCCTGCCCTACCTGTTCGCCTGCTGCCGCTTCGCGCACTACCTCAAGTGCATCGTGCGCGACAAGATCGGCTCGTTCCGCGAGCGCGAGGACATGGAGCGCTGGCTGAACGACTGGATCATGAACTACGTGGACGGCAGCCCCGGCACCTCCTCGCAGGACACCAAGGCCATGAAGCCGCTCGCCGCGGCGGAAGTCCAGGTCGAGCCCATCGAGGACAACCCGGGCTACTACGCCGCCAAGTTCTTCCTGCGCCCGCACTACCAGCTCGAGGGGCTGACGGTGTCGCTGCGCCTGGTTTCGAAGCTGCCGTCCAGCAAGAAGGACAGCAGCTAATTCAACGGTGTCTTCGGACCCATTTTTCAACCCTGGAGTGAGGTTATGGCAGTAGACATGTACATGCGCGTCGAAGGCGCGAACGGTGAATCCAAGGACTCCAATCACAAGGATTGGACCGACATCCGGTCGTTTGCGTGGGGGGCGACGCAGCCTGGCAACATGGTCAGCGGCGGCGGCGGCGGGGTCGGCAAGGCCAGCTTCAACGACCTGCAGGTGCTCGCGCGCATCGACAAGGCCGCACCCTCGGTGCTGAAGAACTGCGCCAGCGGCAAGCACCTGAGCAAGATCGAGATCTCGGTGTGCAAGGCCGGCGGTTCGCAGATCGAGTACACCCGCATCACGCTCGAGGAAGTCCTGGTGACCTCGGTGCAGTACTCCGCCGAGGAAGGCTCGGACGCCGTGCTCGTGCAGTACGCCTTCCAGGCCGGCAAGGTCAAGCAGCAGTACTGGGAGCAGACCGACAAGGGCGGCAAGGGCGCGGAGAGCGTCCTGGGCTGGAACATCAAGGAAAACAGGGAAGCCTGATGCCGCCGGCGCGGGCCGCGCAGGCCCGCGCGTCGCATGCCGCGCGCCGCACACGGCGCGCGTTCGCTTCCATGCCGGTGCGCCCGTGCGCGCACCGGTGAAAAGGTTTGCCGATGGGCGAAGAATTTGCAGCGCTGGGCGAGCGTCCTGTCGAAGGGCACATGGCATGGCTGGAAAGCCGCATCCGTGCCCGGCCGCAGGACGCCGGCCTGCGCCTGGCCCTGTGCCACTTCCTCGCGGTGCGCGGCCAATGGCAGCGTGCGCAGGATGTGCTGGCGATCGTGCAGAAGCTCGATGCCTCGTTCACCCCGGCCGTCGCCACCTGCGCGCTGGCGCTGCGCGGCGAGAAGGCGCGGGCCGAGTTCTGGGCCGGCGGCGCTGCGCCGACCGTGATCGGCGGCGCCTCGGCGTGGACCGACGATCTGATCGCGGCCGTGCAGCAGTCCTCCTCGCAGCCCGAGGAGGCCGCGCGGCGGCGCGACGCTGCACGCGAGGGTGCGCCGGCGCAGCCGGGCGTGCTGGTCGGCACGGCCTTGGGCGTGGAGCCGCGCGTCCTGTCGGGCGACGACGAGCCCACGCAGCGCATCGAGTTCGCCTGGCTGTGCGATGGCGACACGCGCCTCGGCCCGGTGTTCGAGGTGCTGACCGCCGCCGGCTACGCCTGGCTGCCCTGGGCGGCGCTGCGGCGGGTGAGCCTGCGCCGCGCGCAGCACCTGATCGACCTGCTCTGGGCGCCGGCCGAGTTCGAGATGCACGACGGCAGCAGCAGCTCGGCGCTGATTCCCGTGCGCTATCCGGCCGAGCTGCCCGCGCTCGACGACGACACCAATCTGGCGCGGCAGACGCAGTGGCTGCCCCTGCCCGGTGAGGCGCAGTACGCAGGCCTGGGTCAGCGCGTGCTGACCAGCGACGTCGGCGACCACCCGCTGCTGGATCTGCGCAGCATCGAATTCACCGCGGACATCACGCCGTGATCGGCACGCGTGCGACAACCCGTACGGCCGACGCCGAGAGCGAATCGCACGAGAGCGTCGCCCGCGACCGCCTCCAGCCGGTGCTGCTGGACCGCCTGACCGATGCGCAGCCGCAGAGCAGGCGCGAGCGCGCCGGCGCCTTCCTGATGAGCGGCAAGCTGCTGCGCGATTCCGTGCTGCGCGACCTGCAGTGGCTGCTCAACACCTCCAACTTCAGCGCGGGCCATCCCATTCATCAGATGCCGCGCGCGCGCCGCTCGGTCGTCAACTACGGCGTGCGCAACTGGGCGGGCGGGCGCATGTCGGAAGTCGACCTCGCCGACGTCGAGGCGGCGATCCGCACCGCCATCACCGACTTCGAACCACGCATCATGAAGGACAGCATCGAGGTGCGCTGCGTGTCCGACGCGATGCATCTGGAGCACCATAATCTTCTGGCGCTGGAGATTCGCGGCACCCTGTGGTCGGTGCCCTATCCGCTCGAATTCATCCTGCGTTCCGAACTCGATTTGGAAAGCGGCCACACCATGCTGCGGCCGGCGGGAGGGCTGTGAGTGGACGCGCGGCTGCTTGACTACTACAACCGCGAACTGACCTACATGCACGAACTCGGGGCCGAGTTCGCGCAGCGCTATCCCAAGATCGCGGGCCGCCTGGGCATGCGCGGCATCGAGGTCAGCGATCCCTACGTCGAGCGGCTGCTCGAGGGCTTCAGCTTTCTCACGGCGCGCGTCCAGCTCAAGATGGACGCCGAGTTCCCGCGTTTCTCGCAGCGCCTGCTCGAGGTCGTGTACCCCAACTTCCTCGCGCCGCTGCCGGCGATGGCGATCGCGCAGGTCGACGCCAGCCTCAACGAAGGCTCGCTGAAGGCGGGCTACGAGCTGCCCCGCCATACCGCGCTGCGGGGCCGCATGATCAAGGGCGAGCAGACCGCCTGCGAGTTCCGCACCAGCCACGCCGTCACGCTGTGGCCGCTGCGCATCGCCAAGGCCAGCCTCGGTCCGGTGCCGGCGGACGTGGCCCATGCCGTGCCGCAGGTCGCGCAGCGCGCGCGCAGCGCCATCACGATCCAGCTCGAGGCCACCGGCGGCGCCCGCTTCTCCGAACTGCCGCTGGACCGGCTGGAGTTCTTCCTCGCCGGCGCCGAGCAGCACGCGCTGCGGATGCTCGAGCTGGCGGTGCACCATCCCGTGGGCGTGGTGTGCCGCGGCGAGTCCGGCGCGGGAAAGCGGCTCACGGCGCTCGGCGAGGGCGCGATCCGCCACGAAGGCTTCGAACCCGAGCAGGCCCTGCTGCCCTACGACGCGCGCTCGTTCCAGGGCTACCGCCTGCTGCACGAGTACTTCGCCTTCCCGGAGCGCTATCTCTTCTTCAGCGTGCGGCATCTGCGCGCCGCCGCGGCGGCGACCACCGGCCGGACGCTGGAGATCGTGATCCTGCTCGACCAGGCCGACGGCGACCTCGAGCGCCTGGTCGACGCGCGGCACTTCGCGCTGTTCTGCACCCCGATCGTGAATCTGGTCGCGCGCCGCAGCGACCGCATCCCGATCGGCCCCGGCCAGCACGAGCACCACGCCGTGATGGACCGCACGCGCCCGCGCGACTTCGAGATCTTCACCGTGGAGCGCGTCACCGGCCACATGAGCGACGGCGCCGAGGAGCGCGAGTTCCGGCCCTTCCTCGGCTCCTTCGCCGACGACGACGGCGACTACGGAGCCTACTTCTCGCTGCGCCGCGAGCCGCGCCTGGTGTCCGAGCGCGCCCGCGCCAGCGGCACGCGCACCAGCTACACCGGCAGCGAAGTCTACGTCTCGCTGGTCGACCAGCACGATGCGCCCTTTCCGCACAGCCTGCGGCACATCACGGTGGACGCCCTGTGCACCAACCGCGACCTGCCGCTGCTGCTGCCCACCGGGCTGGAGTCGGACTTCACGCTGCGCATCTCCGCGCCCGTGCAGGGCATCCGCGTGCTGCGCGGCCCGTCGCGGCCCCATCCGGCCCTGGCCGAGGGCGCGCTCACCTGGCGGCTGATCAGCCACCTGGGCCTGAACTACCTCAGCCTCACCGACCTGGACGAGGCGCAGGGCGCGAGCGCGCTGCGCGAGATGCTGGACCTGTACGGCAACCTCGCCGACCCGGCGGTGCGCCGGCAGATCCAGGGCGTGCGCTCGGTGACCCTGGCGCCGGTGTTCCGGCGCCTGCCGGAGCCGGGGCCGATGGTGTTCGGCCGCGGCGTGGAGGTGTCGCTGAAGATCGACGAGACGGCTTTCTCCGGCGCCACGCCCTACCTTTTCGGCGCGGTGCTCGAACAGTTCTTCGCGCGCCACGTCTCGCTCAACGCCTTCACCGAGTTCGTCCTGTCCAGCCAGCAGCGCGGCGAGATCGCCCGCTGGGCGGCGCGCATCGGCCGGCGCCCCGTCGCATGAGCAGCACCGGAACCACCGACGACATCCGCCCGCCGGTGGCGCTGGACGCTGCCGCATCCGTGCCCACGCCCCCCGGCGCGGCGAGCCTGCCCGAACTCGATCCGCAACTGTGGGCCGGCCTGCTCGAGCAGCCTTTCGCCCACGACCTGTTCATGCTGCTGCGCCGTCTGGACGCGCCGGCCCGCCACCCGCTGCTCGGCCGTGCGCCGCGCCCGGCGGACGAGCCGCTGCGCCTGGGGCAGGAGCCGTCGATGGCCTTCGCGCCCTCCAACGTGGCCGGCGTCGACGCCGGCGAGGACGGCCCGCCGCGCGTGTCGATCTACGGCTTCGGCCTGTTCGGGCCCAACGGGCCCTTGCCGCTGCATCTGACCGAGTACGCGCGCGAGCGCAAGCGCCACCACAACGACCACACCTTCAGCGCCTTCGCCGATCTGTTCCACCACCGGCTGATCCTGCTGTTCTACCGCGCCTGGGCCGATGCGCAGTCGGTCAACAGCCTGGACCGCGCGGACCGCCAGCGCTTCGTCGACTACGTCGCCAGCCTGGTGAACATGGGCCAGCCCTCGCTGCGGGGCCGCGACCGGCTGGCCGACCAGGCGCGGCTGTTCATGGCCGGCCACCTGGTGCGCCAGACGCGCAACCCGGAAGGCCTGGTGCAGATCCTGCGCCGCTACTTCGACGTGCCGGCGCACGTCGACGAGTACGCGACCGGCTGGGTCGCCATCGAGGAGCGGCAGATCAGCCGCATCGGCATGCTCGGCAGCAACCACCGGCTGGGCGGCGGCGCCGTCGTCGGCTTCGCCGTGCGCGATGCGCAGAGCCGCTTCCGCGTCGTGCTCGGGCCGCTGTCGCAGGAGGCGTTCCACCAGTTCCTGCCCGGTACGCGGCGGCTGGCGCAGCTGGTCGACTGGGTGCGCCAGTACGTCGGCGTCGAGTTCGACTGGGAGCTGCGCCTGGTGCTGCGCCGCCAGGAAGTGCGCGGCATGCGCCTGAGCGGCCCGCAGCCCCTGGGCTGGGGCAGCTGGCTGGGCGAGCGACTGGCCGAGACCGACGCCGACGACATGGTGTTCCAGCCCGAGGCGCTGTACCGATCCAACAAGGAAGCATCGACCCCCACCCCATGACCGACATCCGCCGCGTCTCCCTTTTCTCCAAGCTCGATCCGCTGCTGTACAAGGCGCTGGAAACCGCGGCCGCCTTCTGCAAGCTGCGCGGCAACGCCTACGTGGAGCTGGTCCACTGGCTGCACCAGGTGCTGCAGCTGCCCGACAGCGACCTGCACCGCATCATCCGGCGCGGCGGGCTCGGCCGGGAGCAGATCGAGCAGGACGTGCTGCGCGCCCTGGACCGCCTGCCGCACGGCGCCACCGCCATCAGCGACATCTCCGAGCACATCGACAGCGCCGTCGAGCGCGCATGGGTGTACGCCAGCCTGCGCTTCGACGCGCGCAGCATCCGCGGCGCCCACCTGCTGGTGGGCATGGTCAAGACGCCGGGCCTGCGCACCGTGCTCATCGGCATCTCGCGCGAGTTCGACAAGCTGGTGCCCGACGTGCTGCTGGGCGAGGTGGCCGAGTGGGTGCAGGGCTCGCCCGAGGACGCCGAGGAGGGCACGGCCGCGCCGGCCGGCGAGAGCGCCGCCTTCGACGCCGCCGCACCCGCGCGCGGCGCGCAGGCGGGCGGCTCGGCGCTCGCGAAATACGCCACCGACCTCACCGCCAAGGCGCGCGCCGGCGCCCTCGATCCGGTCTACGGCCGCGACGAGGAGATCCGGCAGATGATCGACATCCTCATGCGTCGGCGCCAGAACAACCCGCTGCTGACCGGCGAGGCCGGCGTGGGCAAGACGGCGGTGGTCGAGGGGCTGGCCGCGCGGCTGGCGGCGGGCGACGTGCCGCCCTCGCTGCGCGAGGTGTCGCTGCACGTGCTCGACCCCACGCTGCTGCAGGCCGGCGCGGGCGTCAAGGGCGAGTTCGAGCAGCGCCTGCGCCAGGTCATCGACGAGGTGGAGAACAGCCCCAAGCCGATCGTGCTCTTCGTCGACGAGGTGCACACGCTGGTCGGCGCGGGCGGGCAGGCCGGCACCGGCGACGCCGCCAACCTGCTCAAGCCGGCGCTGGCGCGCGGGCGCCTGCGCACCATCGGCGCCACCACCTGGGCCGAGTACAAGAAGTACATCGAGAAGGACCCGGCGCTCACCCGCCGCTTCCAGACCATCCAGGTGCACGAGCCCACCGAGCCGCAGGCGGTGGTGATGCTGCGCGGCATCGCCGCCGAGCTGGAGGCGCACCACGGCGTGCTGATCCTCGACGCCGCGCTCGAGGCGGCCGTGAGCCTGTCGCACCGCTACATCCCGGCGCGCCAGCTGCCCGACAAGGCGGTGAGCCTGCTGGACACCGCCTGCGCGCGCGTGGCGCTCAGCCAGCATGCGGCGCCGGCGGCCATCGAGGACCTGCTGCGCCGCATCGAGGTGCTGCGCATCGAATCGGGCATCGCCGGGCGCGAGGCCGAGATCGGCATCGGCCCGCGCGAGCGTGTCGCGCAGATCGCCGCCCAGATCGACGAGGCGCAGGCCGAGCTGCAGCGCCTGGAAGCGCGGCGCACCGAGGAGCAGGCGCTGGTCGAGCGCATCGTCGCGCTGCGGCGCGAGCTCGCCGCGCCGCAGGAGGCGGGGACGCAGGACGCCGATACCGCTGCCGCGCGCGAACAGGCGCGCGAGGAACTCGCGCAGGCGCAGCACACGCTGTCGGCGCTGCAGGGCGAGACGCCGCTGATCCTCGCCGCGGTCGATGCGCAGGCCGTCGCCGGCGTCGTCGCCGACTGGACCGGCATTCCCATCGGCCGCATGGTGCGCGACGACGCGCAGGCGGTGCTCATGCTGCGCGACACCCTCTCGGCGCGCGTCGTGGCGCAGGAGGACGCGCTGGAGACCATCGCCCGGCGCATCCGCACCGCGCGCGCGCGGCTGGACAACCCGAACAAGCCGGTCGGCGTGTTCCTGCTGTGCGGCCCTTCGGGCGTGGGCAAGACCGAGACCGCGCTGGCGCTGTCCGAGGCGCTGTACGGCGGCGAGCACAACCTCGTGACCATCAACATGAGCGAGTTCCAGGAGTCGCACACCGTCTCCACGCTCAAGGGCGCGCCGCCCGGCTACGTGGGCTACGGCGAAGGCGGCGTGCTGACCGAGGCGGTGCGCCGCCGGCCCTACAGCGTGGTGCTGCTCGACGAGGTGGAAAAGGCCCACCCCGACGTGCACGAGATCTTCTTCCAGGTCTTCGACAAGGGCTGGATGGAAGACGGCGAGGGCCGGCACATCGACTTCCGCAACACGGTCATCATCATGACCTCCAACGTCGGCACCGACCTGGTGATGCAGCTGTGCGAAGACCCCACGCTGCGCCCCGATCCCGAGCCGCTGGCCCATGCCCTGCGCGAGCCGCTGCTCAAGGTCTTCTCGCCGGCCCTGCTCGGCCGCCTGGTGGTCGTGCCCTACTACCCGCTGGGGGCCGAGGCGCTGCACCGCATCATCCGCCTGCAGCTCGACCGCATCGCGCAGCGGATGCGGGCCAACCACGACATTACATTGCATTACAGCGACAGTGCGGTCGAACTGGTCGCCAGCCGATGCACTGCGATAGAGTCTGGCGGGCGCATGATCGACGCGATCCTCACGCACACGATCCTGCCTCGTCTGAGCGAGGAAGTCATCGGCGCCACCGTCAGCGCGCGTCAGCTCGCCGCCGTGCACCTGTCTGCCGCGGACGACGAGTTCCGCTACGAATTTACCGAGGGCTGAAACCGGAAGGGGACACTGCCATGGCTCGAATCGTCCGAGCGCATACGCCATTGGGAGAGCAGCTGCAATTTCGCTCGCTGCATGGAAGCGAGGGTTTGTCGCAGCTGTACGAGTTCGAGGTGGATCTGCTGAGTGAGGATGCGGGGCTGGACCTGAAGGCGGTGCTGGGCAAGCCGCTGTCGCT
>Ga0160467_100377_pt1 | contig 46185 bp, 29 predicted proteins | sample HID1972I_E11MG_FD_108221 | JGI IMG/M metagenome (GOLD analysis project Ga0160467, IMG submission 108221) | Enriched pill bug-associated microbial communities from UW Madison campus, WI, USA - HID1972I_E11 MG | ecosystem: Host-associated > Arthropoda: Insects > Digestive system > Unclassified ... | reverse complement strand
CGCCAGAGCCAATGGTACTGCGGTAACACGTGGGAGAGTAGGTCGGTGCCAAATCTTATTCTGATTAAACAGTATAAGTAAGCCCGTTAGCAATTGCTAACGGGCTTTTTTTGTTTATGAAATTATTAAATAATTTAACGGCTCGGAAGCTAAGTTTGGATTTATTCTAAATGTCAGATAAAGTTCATAAACTTTGGCTTTTAATTTTAATCTTTAAGTATTAAGAAATAATATCGTAATTATACGTTATAGTACTGCATTTAGATAAAGAAATATGGATTTATTAAAAAGGATAATTTTAGCGTTGCTGTTTTTTCCTCTGATTCTGGAGGCGCAGACAAAGGATAAGCCGAAAGAAAATTGGCAGAACTTAGATTTACAACGCGATGGTGTTTTAGGGATCAGTACAGAAAGAGCTTATGAGCTTTTGAAGGGGAAAACCAGTACAACTGTAATCGTAGCGGTACTCGATGGCGGTATTGATGAGGAACATGAAGATTTAAAACAAATTATTTGGAAAAACGCCAAAGAAATAGCCGGCAATAACCAGGATGATGATAATAACGGTTATGCGGACGATATCTTTGGGTGGAATTTTTTAGGCTCTCCCGAAGTTAATGTGCGCTATGATAATTTGGAGGTAGTTCGGCTGGTTAGAAAACTTCAGGATAAGTACGGATCGATGATAAATTCTACTCCATTATCTGAACATGATCGTAAAGAATTTAATCAGTATAAAAGAATGGTTACAGATTATATGACACGACTGGATAATGCGCGCAGAGGATATCAGGGTTATTCCGTAATTAAAAAGACGACTGAAGAGATATTGAATAAGCTGGGGAAGGAAAATCCTACTTTAAACGACCTTGAAAACTATAAAACAAAAGATGATACAGAATTACGGATTTTAAAAACTCTAAAGTCTGAATTGAAAAAGGAATCCGACTTTAAAACGGTTAAAAAGGATATAGATGATGCCTATAAATATTATAGTTCTCAAATCAATTACCATCTTAATATAGACTTTGATCCACGAGACTCGGTAAAGGATAACTATACGAACTCTTATGAAAAGCTCTATGGAAATCCGGATATTACCGGCCCCGATGCCGAACACGGTACACATGTTGCAGGAATTATTGGTGCTGTACGTAATAACGGAATTGGTATAAATGGTATCGCTGATAATGTTAGAATTATGGGCGTACGCACTGTTCCTGATGGCGATGAGCGGGATAAAGACGTTGCAAACTCAATACGTTATGCAGTAGATAATGGTGCGAAAGTGATTAATATGAGTTTCGGAAAGTCTTATGTATGGGATAAAGCAGTTGTAGACAGCGCAGTGAAATATGCTGAATCTAAAGATGTTCTTTTAGTTCATGCTGCCGGGAATGATTCAAAAAATACCGACATAGATTTTAATTATCCTAACCGTATTTATGGAGATATTACAGCTAAAGATGTTCCGATGATTGAGCCGCCTATTGGAATGCAAGAGATGAGACCAATGGGAGGACGTAGCATCGTAGTTCCAAAAGTCATTCCGGATACTACAAGATTTACATTGCCAAGAGCTCAGAACTGGATAGAAGTGGGCGCTTCCGGCTGGACAAATGACAGTAAGCTGGTAGCAAGCTTTTCTAACTATGGAAAAAGAGCGGTGGATGTATTTGCACCTGGTGTTAAAGTTAATTCTACAATTCCCGATTCTAAATATGAGCCCAATGATGGAACAAGTATGGCGTCGCCGGTTGTTGCCGGCTTGGCCGCGTTGCTCCGGTCATATTATCCTTCTCTTACAGCAGTCCAAGTGAAAGATATCATTATGAAATCCGTGACTAAAGTAGACCATAAGGTTAGAGTTAAAGAAAACGGCACTACTAAAAAGGTAAAGCTGGATGAAATTTCAGTCTCTGGAGGGGTTGTTAATGCATATAAGGCTGTACAGCTAGCTGAGCAACTTAATAAAACAGCTGCTTTATAAGATAGCATTCATTAATAAAAAAGGCCAGCTTGCGGCCTTTTTTATTAAAAGGAAAATCCGCTGTTTATACTAAAGTACTTTCCTTCTTTCGAGATCCCATATCCGGCAGATAAAAGAAATCTGTTGTAAAAATTAATCCATGCTCCGGGGCCGTAAGCAGTGTGCCATGCATTTGTTTCTATGTTATCAGAATACACGCGCCCGGCATCAAAAAATCCAAATAATCCAAGATTTCCTGTTAAAATGTAATTTCTAAGATTAGATACTTTAAATCTAAGTTCAGAATTTTGGTATAAATAGGATTTTCCAGCAAATCTGTTGTTTCTAAATCCTCTTAAATTAGTGGTATTGCCTAAGAAACTTGATTGGAAGAACTTATAATCGCCAATATTTGTTGCAGCACCCAATCTTAATGCAGCCGTTACTGGAAAATTAAAATTGGGAGTACCGTATAGGGAAATGTCGGTTTTTAATTGTAAAAATTTATCGTGGGCCTTATTTATCTCATGAAAATAATTGATTTGATTGTTCCATCGTACACCAGATGTTGGAAACAATTCATTATCAACAAAATTAATAGTAGCATACGATCGAATGGTAGCAAACCGGGAAGGATTATCTAAGTCTGGCTTTTCTAAGAAATCAGGACTTGTTAAAAAGTTGTTTACTGGTTTTTTAACCCAATATAATTCATATCCAGGACCAATACCAATTTTGAACGCCTGAGTAAAACGTTGCTGATAAAATGCTGCTAATGAAAGATTTTTAGTTCTTACCCTATAATAATCTATATCATCACCAATATTTGGAGTGGAATTGCCTTGTCCATAATAATTGAATGTGTATTTAGGGCCATTGAATGCTGCGTTGATAACAATGTCCTTGTTTTTTCCTAAAATGGAATAGATATAGCCTAGGTAATTTATACTATGCGCACCTGTCCTGGGAGCATAGTTTGCTGTGATTCTATGCGTATAACTATAAGGATCTTTTCTAAACCCGTAGTGTTTCAGTGTGTAACCAGCACCAATAAATAAACCATCATCTGCATTATAATCAAATGAGGGTATAGGTGATCGTTTATCATATTTAAATTCATTCCTATTGTATTCATTTATAGTTTCATTTTTAGAAAGTACCAGTTTTGTACTATTTCCAGGGATGATAGAACCTTCATTTTCTTTTGTATCAAATACTATTATATTCTTTTGATGATTTGCAGTGTTATCTGCAAAGTAATCCTCATCTTCTCCACCAACAATTCTAATCTTAATTTTAGCGGCACTGCCTTTAACTAAAATACTGTCTCTTCCCCCTTGGGCGAAAATATTCAATTCTTTAGTTTCTTTATTCAAGAAAATACGCTCATAAATTTTATTTTCAACCTTTCTATCACTGTTTATTTTATAAACAGACAGTTTGGTTTGATCTTCATTATTTTCGATTAAGATAAATTCATGCTTATCAGTACCTGTAACCGTAACCTCCGATGCTAATACTTTATAATACTCTTCCGCAGCCTGCATAATCTGTCCTCTCCTCGATATAAGTTTCTCTATAATTTCCTTTCCGGAAATGTTAAATACTTCAGGAGGCATTTTTCTAGCAGCATCTTCAATAACTTTATCTGTAAGTTTGGCCTGAACTTCTGTTGCTATTTCTATCCACTGTTTGTAAGTAAGTTTGTTTAAGAGATTCCGGTCTAAGTTTCTTGCAGCTATAGATAATTTAGTGACATCCTTTATATCATAACCAAACGTTTGAAGATCCGGGACGATTAGTGTAATTAAACTTGGCAATATTCCATCATATTTGGTAAATGCCTGATCTCTGTCTCTTGGAATCGGCCTGTAAATAGAACCTTTTTCTTTCTTAAATTCTGCCCAGCGCCATTGATCTTCATGTCTGTCCCAGTCACTGATCAGTATATCAAATAACCGTGCTTTTAAATACATTACCTGATCTACTTCATTGTCGTTATCCTTTTGTAATTTCTCGTATAGTTTTAGAGTGCTGATGGCATTTATAGCGTTTCCAAAAGATTTGAAATCAGATACATCTTCATCTGGTCTGGCTTCAATTGTGCCTAATTGTCCGCCAACTTGCTGAATATAAGGACCCAATAACCTGGAATATGGCATAAATACCAATTGCGGAGTTACATAATATATCCCGATTGCCTTTGCCATATCCGGAATAATTAATGCACCGTAAGGATGTGCCGAAGATATCTGATCCTGAAAAAAATCATCTGCAAAGGTTCGAATAAAGCCTTGTGGCAATAAAGCGCTTGGATCCTTGCTTATCGTTCTGAATTGATAAATATTTCCATCTTTCCCGGTAAGCTGTAAAGAAGTGGTTTGTTTACCGCCACCCATTTTTAATGGGGTAAGCCCGCCCGCAAAAGTGCTTAAATCCAAATAATTTACTTTGACAGGAGTTGCCCAGGTATCACGATAGTGCTCCCCAAATAAATTGCGTTTAAACTGGCCGGCATCATACTGATTGCCAGCTGCTATTACCTTAACACTGTCTTTGTAATTTATTTGCTTTTCCTCGCGAATCTCTGCTGCACCTTTTGGTGGGATTGCATAAAGTGGAGTACGGTACATTAGCTTTCCCGTTGAGCCGTCGCCCTCTGGTTCCCAGAATTCTACCCAGCTTTGCCCGTTATCATAATAACATATTTTCGAAAAACCTTTAGTACCATGAGCAAAAAGCGCCTCATTCCCTTTTGTAAGTCCGTTAGACTTTGCGCCTGCACCGCTAATTATATGGCTAAGGTCGTTGTATTTATTAAACTGTAATGCATGTTCATGTCCGGTTGTAATTACAATGTTTTTTTCTTCTTCTAAAATAGCAAGCAGGCCCCGTTTTAGTTGCTGATAATCTTTATTTGATAAATCCTGGCGGGATATACCATATTGCCTCATAAACGGGTAAATAGAACCGATTATTGGTAGGGGAATATATAATTGCTCTCTTACCAGCGTTAAAGGGAAAATATAATCTTTCAACGAATAATAGCCACCATGTTTCCCGTTACTGAACAATGGGTGATGCTGTGCAATTACTATATTTTTACCCCTGTTTCTGATAATGATATCTTTAACCTGCTCTAAAATTTCTAATCTGCTGCCTGCGGTGCAGCCATTGTCGGGTGCAATAGGTTTTTCATATTTATAAAGCCACCATTCGCTGTCCAGAACAATTATTACTAAATCGTTATTCAATTGCAGCTCTACAGGGCCGGGACAGCCATTACTGGGTAAAAATACATCGTTCGAATCGAGGTAATTTTCAACAAACTCTTCCTGACGGTAAATTGCAGCGAGTCCTCCCGGTTTACTTTCGTTCCAGTCATGATTACCTGGAAGAAATACTTTTCTCCCTTTAAACTCTTTTACAATATTCATCTGCTCAATAATTCGCCGTTCTTTTTCTTTTCTGTCAGCATCTTCCAAATCTGGCATTCCGGTATTGTAAATATTATCACCCAGAAACATTACTACATCTTTAGGATTAGAATCATAAAGTATGGTGTCTATTCCATTAATTGTTGTTGTTGTTGCTTTGAATATCTGACTTTGTGCCAGTTTTAATGTTGGTTCCTGTTGGTTTGCGTCAGGATTTCCAGCATCGCCGATAAGGAAAACAGTATATTTCAAATGTGAAGAATCGGGGGGAACAGCCTTTTGCCAGTTTACCTGACTTTTATCGTAAAAAGGCTTTAAAGTAGTACAGCCTGTTAAAAAAAGCAGGACAAATCCTGTTACTTTAAAGTGATTAAAAAAATCAATCTTCATATTTTAATTCTATAATATTTGCTTGTTTGCCTTTTCCTTCGTTCGAAATAAATAACCGGCCATCGCTGGTAAACGCCAGACCTTCGGGCTGCAAAAACTCTTTTCCGTTGAGTTCTAATATTCGTTTAATAGAACCTTCTGTATTTAATACCGCTATAATGTTGTTTAATGATGAAAGAACATATAAATCGCCGGTAAGCGGATGATAGTTTAATGCTGAAGTTCTAAAAACTTTATTCAGATTCTGATTTCCAACAGACTTAAGTATTTTCTTCGAAAACTCTTCTATCTCATCACCTTTAAAAAAGCGTTCTATTTCTGCTAATTTTATAGAATATGCAGCTTTAGTATTAAGCGTTTTGGTCTTTAAATCGAAAGCATAAATATCTTTTTGCTTATCGCTTCCGTTAAGACTCATATCCTTGACAGCCAATAATAATCTGTTATTCTTTTTATCATAAGCTAACCCTTCAATGTTATTTTTCTCTTTAAGTACCGTGTTATAAACAGTAGGTTTTGAAGGTCCGTCTTTAAAATTTTTCAATTCGTATAATGTTCCTGAACTATTTACAATCCACAAATCGTCATCGATTACAGCTAAATCTTCATAATCTTTGCCTTTCCAGAACTGGTATTTTTTAATAATCTTTTCGGTAGATAGATCGTAAAAATACAGTATGCCTTCTTCATCCTGAATTGCAACCAAAGTGCTATCCGTAACAAAAGAAATGCCTGATATTTCCATTAACTCATTTGGGACTGAATAAAGTTTACCGCCTTTTGGTTCAAGGGTTTCTCTGGCAATAGTATCGTGGCTGGTATCTTTTTTTTCAGTTGCTCCGCAAGAAATTAAAAAAAGAGCTAACAAAAGCGTACTTATTCTGTTCATAAGGGAAATAATAATAATTCAGTGTTATAACAATTAAGTTTAATTATAACTAAAATTGTACGTTATAGTTTCAATGCAATCTGGAATTAAGTGCACACGACTTCAGGTATAATTGTGTACCTTTTGAGTTTTATAATAATGGTGCTGGAAGATATAGATGGTGAAAATTTTAACGAAAAGGTATCGATGAAAACCACCATGAGTTTGCACATACACAATGCAAATAATAGAACCCCTGATAGCTTGGTCTTCATTAAAAAACAAATTATATTAAATGAAAAATGCTAACCCAATAATTAAAAGTGCAGAAGAGTACGTATTTAATTTGTTTAAAGAAAAACTGCCGCCAGACCATGTTTACCATAATTATAAACATACCCTGCAAACGGTTAAAGCATGCAAATCTATTGCGAAAGCTTATAATCTAAGTAGCAGGGATTTTGAGATTTTAATACTTGCTGCTATCTTTCACGATACAGGATATATAGAAACTTATCAGGGGCACGAAGAATCAGGTGTGCGTATTTTCAATGAGTTTATTACAAACGATTACCCTTTAGAAGATAAAAAAACGATTGAGAATTTAATATTATCTACTAAACCAGGCACCATACCCGATGGCACCCTGCAGGAAATATTACATGATGCCGATTATATAAATATTGGGAAAAAGCAGTTTGTGCAGCGCGCAGAATTGCTAAGAATTGAATGGGAGCGCTTATTAAATAAAACATATACCGATTTGGAATGGGCAGAAATACAGCTCAACTTTTTAATCTCCACGGGTTTTATTACTGAAGAGGCAATTGTAAAATTAGACGATCAGCGGGAAGTTAATATCCGTTTGCAGCGCGAGAAAATAGAAGCTTTACGAGTGGCTCAGGAAAAGCTGAATGTAAAACTCGAAAAGACGAATCCGAATAAGCCTTTGAAAGAAGGTCGCGGAGTTGAAACGCTTTACCGCTCAATTTACGAATATCATATAAATTTAAGCTCTATTGCAGACAATAAAGCTAATATTATGATTAGTATAAACACCATTATTGTTTCTCTTGTTATTACGTTATTTGGTTCGGGGTATACTTTCTCTGGCCAAAACGAATTTGCAAGTTTACGTTTTGTTATACCTATGGCTGTTTTGCTTTTAACCAGCTTATTAGCTGTTGTTTTTGCAATACTATCATCAAGGCCAAATGTAACCAGTAAGGAAAGATATGAGCTTTCTAAAAAAGACAGCAGTATTTTATTCTTTGGAAACTTTGCTCAGCTGCAATTAAGAGAATTTGTTGGCCGGATAAATGAATTGAAAAGTCAAAAAAATGAGCTTTATGATAGTATGTCTATAGATATTTATCATTTAGGCTCTGTACTGGTAAAAAAATATAAATTATTAAGCTGGTCTTATAATATATTTATGGGCGGGCTTGTACTGTGCGCGGTAGCCTTTGTTATCATTATGATGTTTTCTTATCAATCATGATTTCTTCATTAGAAAACACTTCGCATATTTCAAAAGGAATAAAATCATATTTAATTTCTCCCAGGTATTCATACGTTTCAGAACCTTCTTCGACGTTTCCCCATGGAAACCAAGGTGCAATATCCTTACTTTTAAGCTTATTAATATAATCGTGAGTTAGCAGCACATACTCACCTGCCTGAATACTATTTTTTAATAATTTATGCGCTATTATGACATTCGGGCCAATTAATTTTGTTCGCCCTTTAATGTTTGCTGTAATAATCTCTCCATAGTGAATAATAATTTTCAATCCCATCTTACCCTCGGTAAAGTATTTTTCATAGTTCTCCGGGTCATCTTTTTCAACTGATTGTAAATAATTATGAAACGTTTGGAAAAGAAGGCCGCATTGTTTGGCAACCATGTTAATTGAAGGTAAGCGGCCGGTTTTATAAAAGAAAATAGCATCACCTTCTATCTCACCTACATTCATTTTCAGAATATTAGCGTTTACAAGCCGTCGTAAGAGCCCCGGAATAAAGGTGCTGCTAAATGATAAATCTGAAGTTGCAATAAATTTTGTAAAGCCGGTTATATCAGGGACACAAAAAAAAGCATACTGAACATCCTCGTTTTTTTCCATATCTGCGACAAAGATAAGTGTTTACCTAAAGCATTTGTTTGGGAATAATCGATTTATTACACCCGAGATTTAGTGGAATTCTAGTTAATCCTTTTTTGTTTTCAATTGTCATATTATATTGTAATTAATTATAAACATGCAGACTGGTTCAAAAATCTATAGTGCATTAGTGATTGTATTGTTAAGCACTTTTCTATTTTATTCTTTTCTTACCAATAAATCTCCGGCATACAGATTTTCGTATAAGCAGGCAGGCTTAACTGAAAGACAGGCCGCTGCACATTTGTTAAGCCGATTTACCTATGGTGCTAAAACTGGCGATGTGGATGAAGTTATTAAAGCGGGTCTGGAGAACTGGTTCCAGCAACAGTTGGATGCTCAATATGCAGATAAAGAATTGAATCAGTTATTAAGCTCATACGATGCTATAAATCTGAGTAATACCGATGTCGTAACAAAATACCCTCAGGGAAATAAGGTATACCGAATGGCTATTGCCGATGGATTTATAAATAAAGATTCTGTAAATAAATCAGACAGAAGCTATAAGAATAAAATTGATGAATATATGTTGAAAAAGGGTTTAAAGCCACAGCAGGAGCTTTTTCGCCAGCTTATCAGCCAAAAAGTAATAAGAGCTGCTTATACTGATAACCAGTTGCAGGAATTGCTTACCGATTTTTGGTTCAACCATTTTAACGTTGCCTTAAATAAAAATCAGTGTGCAGAATTTATACCAGCATACGAGCGTGATGTTATTCGCCCGAATGTGTTAGGAAGCTTTGAAAACCTGGTGCTGTCTACGGCTAAATCGCCGGCTATGTTGATGTATCTGGATAATTTCAGCAGTGTTGGTGCTGCAAATGAGGAAATGGCAAAACCGGTTAAGACGATAAATAATAATAAAGTCTTGGCAAACCGCTCTCAATTACTAAATGATTCAACTACTCAAAAAAATCAGGCCCTGAAAAAAGTTCAGCAGATCAAAAATATCAAAGGCTTAAATGAAAACTATGCACGCGAAGTAATGGAACTCCATACTCTGGGCGTGGATGGAGGCTATACACAAAGTGATGTTACGCAGGCTGCGCGAATTCTGACCGGCTGGACAGTTTACCCGATGGATGAAAACTCGGCTTTGAGAAAAACGCTTGATAAAATGGGCGAAGATACTTTTAAAGCCCGGGGCTTTTTGCGTGACGGCGACTTTTTGTTTGCTGCTAATCGGCACGACTCAAATGAGAAAATAGTATTAGGTGAAAAGTTCCCGGCAGGAGGAGGTTATGAAGAAGGCGTAAAATTATTAAAAATGCTTGCAAATCATCCCGCAACAGCCCAATTTATTTCCAGGAAGATCGCGATACGCTTTGTGAACGATAATCCGCCGCAGAGCTTAGTAAATAAAATGACTAAAACTTTTACAAGTAGGGGCGGCGACATTAAACAGGTATTAATTACTATGGTTTCTGCGCCCGAGTTTTGGAGTAAAGAGGCGTTGCGCGAGAAAACTAAGTCGCCGTTTGAACTGGCAATAAGTGCTGTAAGAAGCCTCGATGCCGATATTAAAATGCCTTACCAGCTTTACACCTGGGTTAGCAAAATGGGACAGAGAATGTATTATTATCAGGCGCCAACAGGTTTCCCAGATAAAGGGCAATACTGGATAAATACCGGGGCGCTTTTAAGCAGAATGAATTTTGGTTTAGCGCTGGCCTCGCAAAAAATTCCAGGAGTGAAGATAAATCTTGCAGCAATAAATAAAAATCGCGAACCCGAGAGTGGCCAGGCCGCATTAGTAACTTACAGCAGGTTAATGATGCCCGAGCGCGATTTGAATCAAACTATACAGCGGCTTACGCCCATGTTAACCGATCCAAATCTTTTAACAAAGGTAGAGCAGGCAGCTGTAAAAACCGCTCCGGTACAAGACATGAATTCGATGATAAATGAGAGAGATATAATGGACCTGGATAAAGCAGAAAAGTCTGTACAGAACAAAGATGTCTTAAAAAAGGCGACGAATGCTTCGGCCTCAAACAATGCTATGCTGGCACAGGTTGTCGGGGTAATTATCGGCTCACCAGAATTTCAACGTAAGTAAGAATATACATATGGTTACAAGAAGAGGATTTATAAAAGCCGGTGGATTGGCGCTTTTTGGCATCGGCATCGGAGGCATTCCTGCATTTTTATCAGAAGCAGTTGCTGCTGTAAGAGAACCTGGTTTGTTTCAGCGTAAAAAAATTCTGGTCTGTATTTTTCAGCGCGGCGCTATGGATGGCTTGATGGCTGTAACTCCGTTTACGGACCAATATTTAAAAAATGCGCGGCCAACTTTATTTATGTCGGCTGCTAAAGCAGGAAATAATAAATCGTTAATTGATCTGGACGGCCGCTTTGGTTTACATCCGTCAATGAACGCTTTCGAAGAATTGTTTCGCGAAAAACGTTTGGCCATTGTACATGGCATTGGTTCTCCAAATACTACCCGTTCGCATTTTGATGCGCAGGATTATATGGAATCTGGAACTCCGTTTAAAAAAGGTACAGCAAGTGGTTGGCTTAATCGTGCGGTTGGCTTATTGGGGCATGAAGCAGCTACACCGTTTCAGGCGGTAAGTTTAACTTCTGCACTTCCCAGGGCTCTATATGGAGATAATCCATCAGTTGCGATAAGCAATCTGCAGGATTTTAGTATTCAAATGCGAGGGAATCCGGGTGGGGCAAATATGGCTGCAAGAAGCTTCGAAGATTTATATGATCAAACATCATCGGGCTTATTAAAAGAAACAGGTAAAGAAAGCTTTGAAGCTATTAAGATGCTTCAAAAAATAGATACGAAAAACTATAAACCTGCCAATGGGGCAATATACCCTGTGTCTGCACTGGGTAATTCTTTAAAACAAATTGCCCAATTAATTAAAATGGGCGTGGGATTAGAAGTCGCATTTGCAGAATCAGGCGGTTGGGATACACATTTTAATCAGGGAACCGATACTGGCATTTTTGCTCGCAATGTAAACGATTTAAGCAGCAGTATTACTGCTTTCTGGACAGATATGGGAACTCTCCAGGACGATGTAACGGTTATGACCATGACCGAGTTTGGCCGTACCGTTAAGCAAAATGGTACAGGCGGAACAGACCATGGCCGCGCCTCCTGTAATTTTATTTTAGGTAATGATGTAAAAGGCGGATTAGTTCATGGCTCGGTAAATCCTTTATCAGTAGAAAATCTTGAGGATGGCAGGGATCTGGCCGTGACAACAGATTTCAGAAGTGTTTTTAGTGAAGTTGCCGACAGGCATTTGAAACTGAATGATGATAAAATATTATTCCCCGATTGGAAAGGGGAGAAGATTGGCGTAATGCGCGCTTGATTTTAAAAATTAAGCAGGCACGTTTTCAACGTGCTTTTTTTATGCTTAAGTATTACTCTACTGATTTGGTATTCTATTTAATTTTGTATTAATTTGTAAGGTGTCGATATCAATTTGCCATTCAATGGTTGATATTACTAACTTAGTCGTTCATTTAATCAATATTCTAAACTATAAATTATGTCAGTACCTGATTTTAAATTCGAAACTTTACAAGTGCATGCAGGTCAGGAAGCAGATCCAACCACTGGTTCAAGAGCTGTTCCTATCTATCAAACATCATCTTTTGTATTCAATAACTCAGAACACGGTGCAAACCTGTTCGCATTAAAAGAATTCGGGAATATCTATACCCGGATAATGAACCCAACTACAGATGTTTTTGAGAAACGTATCGCTGCTTTAGAAGGCGGTGTTGCAGCACTTGCAGTGGCATCGGGTCAGGCTGCTCAGTTTACAGCATTAACCAATATATTACAGTCTGGCGATAACTTTGTGACCTCGCCATATTTGTATGGAGGAACCTATAACCAGTTTAAGGTTTCGTTTAAGAAATTAGGTATCGAGGCTCGTTTTGCTAAAGGTAATGAGGTAGAAGGATTTGAAGAATTAATAAACGAAAATACCAAAGCGATATATCTGGAAACGATTGGAAACCCTGGATTTAATGTTCCGGATTTTGAAAAATTTGCCCAGCTTGCAAAAAAACACGATTTACCTCTGATTGTTGATAATACTTTCGGTGCTGCCGGATATTTATTTCGCCCGCTGGAGCATGGAGCACATATTGTAGTTCAATCTTCTACTAAATGGATTGGCGGCCACGGAACAAGTATTGGCGGTGTAATTGTTGATGGCGGTAATTATAACTGGGGTAATGGTAAGTTTCCTCAATTCTCTGAGCCATCAGAAGGATATCATGGTTTAGTATTCAGCGATGTATTTGGTGTAGACGGCCCATTCGGAAATATTCAGTTTATTATTCGTGCCCGTGTAGAAGGATTGCGTGATTATGGTTCAGCTGTTTCTCCATTTAATTCATTCTTATTTATTCAGGGATTAGAAACGCTTTCTTTGCGTGTACAGCGTCATGTAGACAATGCTTTAGAATTGGCAAAGTGGCTTGAATCTCATCCGCAGGTAGATAGTGTAAATTATCCGGGATTGGAAAGCAGTCCTTATCATGCTAATGCTAAAAAATATTTACGTAATGGTTTTGGCGCCGTACTTTCTTTTGAGATTAAAGGTGGAAAAGATATAGCTATTAAGTTTGTGGATAATTTGAAACTAATCAGCCACGTAGCGAATCTTGGCGATACTAAAACCTTAATTATTCAACCTTCAGCAACTACACATCAGCAGTTAAGTCCAGAAGATCAGTTAGCTGCAGGGGTAACACCAGGCTCGTTACGGGTATCTGTTGGGATAGAGCATATTGATGATATAAAAGCGGATTTAGAGCAGTCTTTTGCCTTGGTTAAGTAAAAAAATATATTTCAATGGATTACAATAAAATGAGGGCGGTTTTTACTGCCCTCATTTTATTAGTAAGCTGGGGTCCTGATTTAAAAAAGGCAATTTACGATGTATTAACTGTTTGGTAATTAATGGCTGATTTTTTAGGAAAGAAGCTGTATGCGATTAAACCAGAAAGCAGGTACCAAACCCAAGTAAAGCGGTAAATCCTTAATTATCCATCGAACTCCGTTCAGTATTAGCGGTATTAGACGATTTCTTCTGATTTATCAAACTGAACCTTTTGCTCATAAGGAAGCGCTAAATCCGTCTCCACCTTTTCTTTACCAGGCCTTAAGCTGATAAAATATAGAATAATCAAACCTGCTATTATTATATGAAATAAGTTTCCGGTGAGCAGGTAACACACAATACCGAATAAGCATGGCCCTTCTAATAGTGCAAGTCTTACAATAAAGGCGGACTGATAGCCGGTTAGCTTTTCTTTCAGCGACTCTTTACTTTGCAAAGCAATAAGTTGTTTCTTAAATAATATTTTTCCAGTAAGAATACCTGCAATGGTTAAAATAGGAAGCACATTTACAAACACATCATTCGTATAACGTATAACAATATCCTTGTCGCTATTTAAGAAAATAGTTACAAGAGCGAAAAGTATTTGCCCAGTGATTAATGCAAGATGGATGATAGAAAGGGTTCTCAGGAATTTTTGTGGCGTGAGATCCACGTTTTGAATAGTATTCATGATAAAGCTATATTTTTAGGTTGCTTAAAGCTAAGAAAAATCTTTTCATAAATAATCCTGTAAAAGACTAACCGAAATAATTTTATATTCGTAGCAATGGATACTGAACTGACCCTGCCCATATTAGATGCAACAGAACAGCGCATTTTAGGCGCTTTGATGGAGAAGAGTAAAACTACTCCTGATTATTACCCCATGACATTAAATGGTCTCACTGCGGCCTGTAATCAAAAAACATCGCGTAAACCGGTAGTAAATTATGATGAGGAGACGGTGGTTCTGGCACTTAATTCCTTAAAGAAAAGAGGCTTAATCTCTACAGCAACCGGTGGTTCAAGTCGCGTAGTAAAATACAAGCATAATTTTGCTATTGTCTATCCTGTATTGCCATCAGAAGTGGCTATTATTTGTCTGCTGTTATTGCGGGGACCTCAAACTCCGGGAGAATTAAATACTAATTCGGGCCGCTTATATGAGTTTGAAACGCTGGAAGAAGTACAGGAAGTACTGGAAAAGTTAGCGTCAGGCGAAACTCCTTATGTGGTTCAGTTAGCCCGAAGGCCCGGACAGAAAGAAGTACGTTTTATGCATTTATTAGGAGGTACGCCAGATTATGAAGAGGAGGATTTGCCGGAGGAGCCTGCGCGTAAATCGGTAGGCGAATTGGAAAACCGCGTAACTAAACTGGAACAGGAGTTAGCTGAACTAAGAGAGTCGTTTGATAAACTGATGAAAGAATTAATGGGTTAATTTATTATCCTGATCTACTTTGGGCGGCAGGATTAATGGATTTAAACTTGCTGATAAATAGGGATTTAATAGGTAGTTCAATATAAAATGGGTACCTTAAGCAAAAATATAAATCATGGCCAAAGAAAAATCAGTACAGAAAAGTGAAAAGAAAGCGCCCGAAAAAAATCTGAAAGAAAAACGTGCAGATAAAAAGGCTAAAAAGGACAATAAAAGCAAAAGCGAGTAAGTTGCAGACTATATTCAGAGCTTAATACGAGGCCGCATTGGATTTGAGTATAATTTCAATGCAGCCTCTTATATCAGCCCGTCCTTCCCGCGCAGGCGGGAATCCTAATGCTCCAGTAAAAGTTATAACAAAACGCTTTCAGAGCGCAATATCAAATAATTAACGCTGTCTACGTTATTCTAAGCCTATTCAGGCTACTGCAAAACTCTGGGCACCATCTGAATTAATGGGATTAACCAGGTTTCGGTATTATCCATTTGGCACCACTAGGTTAATTGCTTGAATAATTCGTTGGTATGGTATTAGTCTATATATGCTTTCAATATGCCTCATTCTCTAGCTTGTTGTAGCCCGATTAATCGTCGCTTTTTTTTGCAATTTTAAGCCCCCTGCAACAATTGAGCATCTAAAAATACATCGATAATCAGTATAATTGCGGGAGAGCCATTTATAGCTCGTTATTAAAAAATTATGAAACATACATTTATTTACTCTATGTTATTTTGCTCTTTATTCTTACTTTCTTTTAAAAAGGATAATGGCGTACCTGTTAACAAAATAAAAGTAAAAGCTCCGTTTAATATGCCTGAAATCAAGATTCCTGATTTTAGCAAAAGTCCGAAGCTATTAATAACTGATTTTGGAGCAGTTCAGGGAGATAAAGAAAAAACATCCCAGGCAATTGCAAAGGCAATTACCGAAGCGAATAAAATTGGCGGAGGAGTTGTTGTAATCCCGGAAGGCGAGTGGCTAACAGGTAAAGTTCATTTTAAAAGTAATGTAAATCTCCATCTGAATAAAGGCGCGGTTCTTCTTTTTTCAGAAAATCCGGCCGACTATCTGCCCGCAGTACATAGTACTTGGGAAGGAATGGAATGTTATAATTACTCGCCTTTAATCTACGCTTATGAGTGTAAAAATATTGCAATAACCGGTGAAGGAGAGATTAAAGCAAAAATGGATGTGTGGCGCACGTGGTTCTCGCGCCCCAAAGCTCACATGGAAAGCATTAAGCGATTGTATAATTCAGCCATGAGTTACAGCCCGGTAGAAGAGAGGCAAATGGTGAATGACACTGCCAACCTTCGGCCGCAGTTTATACAGTTCAATCGTAGCGAAAATATTTTAGTAGATGGGATTTCGATAACAAACAGTCCGTTCTGGACTGTCCACCCTTACCTGTCTAAGAATGTTGTCATCCGGAATATAAAAGTCTATGCTCATGGTCATAACAACGATGGGATTGACCCGGAGATGAGCCAGAATGTACTTATAGAGAATTGTACTTTTGATCAGGGAGATGATGCCATTGCGATTAAATCGGGGCGGAACCCGGAAGGATGGCGATTAAAAACACCATCAAAAAACATCGTAATACGTAATTCTACAGTAAAAAACGGACATCAGCTGGTCGCTATCGGAAGCGAACTTTCAGGTGGAATAGAAAACGTTTATATTAATAATTGCAAGGTAGTGGATGGCGCAAAATTAAACCATCTTCTATTTATTAAAACTAACGAACGCATGGGAGGCCACGTAAAAAATATCTATGCAACCAATATTGAGGCCGGGAAAATTGATTTGGGAATTCTGGGAATCGAAACAGATGTGTTGTACCAATGGAGAGATTTGGTTCCGACCGTTGAACGGAGGCTTACTCCCATAAAAGGAATATATCTGACTAATGTGAAAGCTACTAACGTAAAATTTCTTTCAAGAATATTAGGACAGAAGGAATTACCGGTGGAAAATATAAAGCTCAAAAATGTGAAAGCGGATAATATTTCAGAGAAAGATCATATTCATGAAAATGTGAAATCCTTCAATAGCGATAATTAAGGAAATCTACACAATGCTATATCCTATTTAAATAAGTATTTATCTTGTTTTTTTGCATTCACAGAACAACCAATGAAATTAAAAGGAAACATAAACCACTCCGTATGCAGATGGTGTTACGACTTTCTTTCGCTCGATGAATTATGCATGGTTGCGAAAGAAATCGGGATTAAGGCCATTGATTTGGTTGGACCCAAAGACTGGCCGATACTGCAAAAATATGAATTGGATTCATCTATGTGTAACGGAGCGGAGATTAGTCTGGAAAGTGGATGGAATGATTTGAAGAACCATGCAACACTTATCAAAAATTATTCGGAGATGATTCCCCTGATGGCAAAATCAGGGTATAAAAATCTGATTTGCTTTAGTGGTAACCGGAATGGAATGGATGATGAAACCGGTTTGAGAAATGCCTCTGAAGGATTGAAAAAGATATTGCCCATAGCCGAAAAGAATCAGGTAACGCTGGTGATGGAGCTCCTTAATGATAAAGTAGATCATGCCGATTATCACTGCAATAAAACTAATTGGGGAGTCGAACTGGTGAAAAGAGCCGGTTCTGAGAATCTAAAACTGCTCTACGATATCTATCATATGCAGGTTGATGAAGGAAACGTCATTCAAACTATAAAGAATAATCACCAGTATATTGCACATTATCATACTGCAGGAGTGCCCGGCCGGCATGAAATTGACGATACTCAGGAATTGAATTATCCTGCAATTATGCTGGCAATAAAGGAAACTGGTTTTAAAGGCTATATAGCTCAGGAATTTATACCAGCGAAGCCAGATAAAGTAGCATCTTTAAAACAAGCCATAGAAATTTGTGATATTTAAGTGGAGTTGGAGTAATATTATTAAAAACTATTAAATAATGAAGAATAAAATAAAAACAGCTCTTTTATTTCTGTTGCTCTTTCCGGTTATGTTAGTTGCACAACAAAAAGCGGCGTCAGATAAACCATTGAATATCCTTACGCTTGGTGACAGCAACGGAACATTTCCTCACAGTTGGCCCAAGCAACTTAAGCTGGCTCTGCCTGATGCAGAGGTTTTCAATATCAGTAAATCGGGCAGAACAATTGGTTTTGTAAATAATGACGACAGCACGTTAAATTCAATCCTGGTAATTGATGAGAATTTAAAAAAAGCTGCAGAGCATACCAAGGACCGTCCCTTTGATTTTATTGTGTTGGAGTTGGGCACCAACGACGGCAAGGCGGTGTTTGCAGACAGGCAAAAAGAAGTGCCTGTTAATTTGGAAAAGCTCATAAAGAAAATCAAAAGCAGCAGCTACTCCACTATCAGCAATGCAAAAATTATCATCATTTCTCCGCCTCCGTATGGCCTAAAAGCTCAAGAGACGGAAAAATATAAAGGTGGAGATAAACGGGTTAAAAAGATGAGTAAAGCCTTTAAAAAGGTAGCCAAACGAAATAATTGCTTTTTTGTAGACGGTTACAAAACGCCAGGCCTGGATATTAATACTATGACTAATGACGGTTTACACCTGGATGCCGTGGCCTCTAAAAAGTTAATTGAGCCTGTACTTGCATTACTAATAAAATAAAGGCTATATGCTTTGCTTTTATAATATGATTAGTGCAATTAAAGACTAAATAAATTATAACCAATTCTAATGAGTTCAAAGCTAATAACCAAACTATCATTGGTCATAATTCTCCTGATAATTTCCCGTCTTTCAGTTGCACAAACTCTTGGCAAATATGATGCGGTTTATTCCGGAATACCCTGGTATGATGATCTCGGAAATGTTGTTAGTGCCCATGGTGCAAACATTGTTAAAGATAATGGCAGGTATTATCTTTTCGGTGAGGCTCATACGGATACCAGTAATGCTTTTGCCGGTTTTAACTGCTATTCTTCTGCGGATTTATACAGCTGGAAATTTGAAAGTGTAGCTCTTCCGGTTCAGGTATCAGGCAAGCTGGGGCCTAACCGTGTTGGAGAGCGCTCCAAGGTAATGAAATGTCCTAAAACCGGAGAATATATTATGTATATGCATGTCGACACACTGGGTTATAAGGATCAGTTCCTTGGGTATGCAACATCAAATGCCATTACGGGCCCTTATGTATTTCGCGGCCCTTTGCTATTCAATGGTCAGCCCATTAGAAAATGGGATATGGGTTCTTTTCAGGATGAGGATGGCTCTGGTTATATATTAATTCACGGAGGATATATTTATAAGCTTAGTGACGATTATAAAAGTATCACTGAAGAGGTAAATACGCAAATAGCTTCCGGATTTGAATCGCCAACTTTATTCAGAAAAGGAAATATGTATTACTTTCTGGGCTCGCATCTTACCAGTTGGGAGCGCAATGATAATGACTATTATACAGCAACATCACTTAAAGGTCCATGGACCTTTCGCGGAAATTTTGCTCCTAAAGGTTCCTTAACATGGAATTCGCAATGTTCTTTTGTATTGCCTGTAGCAGGTTCTAAAGATACCACCTATATGTTTATGGGCGACAGGTGGTCGTTCCCAAAGCAAAATTCTTCAGCAACTTATGTTTGGCAGCCGCTTACCGTTTCAGGCGAATCGCTTTCCATTCCAAACTACCAGCAAGCATGGCAAGTTAACCCGCTAACCGGAGAAAGTACACCAGTAAGGGTAGGTAAAACAATGATTGAGAACACCGATACAAAGCGTATAAAGTACCATGGAAACTGGGAGCATTCAGCTCCACTGGATGGAGTATCCCTAAGCAGTTCGGATACACCGGGCGATTCTTTTTCAGTAAAATTTAAAGGCAGGCAGATTGGTTTGTACTGCTTGTCGCAGCAAAAAAATGGCTATGGCCGCATTGTTCTTCATGACAAAAAAGGTCGCCTTGTACTGAATTCTATCGTGGATATGTATAGTCTTAATACCGTGCCAACACTTAAATTCCTTAGTCCCGTTTTGCCGAAAGGTAACTATACTTTAACCGTTTCGGTTATGGGCGAGCGGTCTAACTGGTCTGATAAAAAGAAGTCAAATTATGGCAGTATCGGAGATTTTATTGCTTTTGAGAAGGTGGTGATTAATGAATAGATATTAATGCCCTAATGTATAGGCCCGATCCTGCTTTTTTCTCCGCTTAATAATTCTTAGCTTTAGATATGTTGCCTAAAAGCCGGTTTCATTAACCTATATTATGAGAAAACTGTTTATCATTCTTTCAGTCAGCCTTCTAACTGTTATATTTTTGTTCAGCTTAGCATGGAAACCAATCTTATGGTTGCTTATACTACTTGTCCCGCTGGTTCTGCTTGGCTTTTACGATATCCTTCAGGAGAAACACAGCATCTCACGCAATTTTCCGGTTGCGGGCAGGCTGAGATTTTTTATGGAATCTATCCGGCCGGGCATTTATCAATATTTTGTAGAAAGCAATACAGATGGCCGGCCTTTTAGCCGGATCAACCGCTCGCTGATCTATCAGCGGGCAAAAGCTGTTGATGATACCGTACCATTCGGCACTCAACTCAACGTGTATGAAAGTGGCTATTCATGGCTTAACCACAGCATTGCAGCGATACACCCGGAAGAGCTCAACCAGGATCCGCGTGTGCTGGTGGGCGGACCTGCTTGTACACAGCCTTATTCAGCGAGCATCTTTAATATATCAGCTATGAGCTTTGGATCGCTGAGCGAAAACGCGATTCTGGCTTTAAACGGAGGAGCAAAACTCGGTAATTTCGCACATAATACAGGTGAGGGCGGTCTAAGTGATTACCATCGGCAGCCCGGAGGGGATATTATCTGGCAGATTGGTACAGGTTATTTCGGCTGCCGGCATAGCAGCGGATCGTTTAATGACGACGCTTTCAGAGAGCGAGCCCATTTGCCGCAGGTAAAAATGATTGAGATCAAACTCTCGCAGGGCGCCAAACCCGGCCACGGAGGAATATTGCCGGCAAGAAAAGTAACGCCCGAAATAGCACGCATTCGCCTTGTAGAGCAGGGCCGGGATGTGATCTCACCTCCCGCACATAAGGAATTCTCGACACCTCTTGAAATGGTTGATTTCATAAAAAAACTGCGCGACCTCTCTGGCGGAAAGCCTATCGGATTCAAGTTGTGTATAGGCAATAAAAGTGAATTTCTGGCCATCTGCAAAGCGATGCATGAAAAAGCCATCTATGCGGATTTTATTACTGTTGACGGAGCCGAAGGCGGAACCGGCGCCGCACCCCTGGAGTTTTCAAATTCTGTGGGCATGCCATTGCGGGAGGCATTGGCCTTTGTTTACGATACCCTGACCGGTTTTGGATTAAAGAAACACATCAAGATCATTTCTTCGGGTAAGGTAGCTACAGGTTTCGACCTCGTAAAGAATTTTGCGATGGGTGCTGATATGTGTAATTCGGCGCGTGGGATGATGTTCGCGCTGGGCTGTATCCAGGCACTGGAATGTAATTCCAATACCTGTCCTACTGGTGTTGCCACGCAGGATCCGGCTCTAAGTAAGGGACTGGTAGTATCCGACAAAAAAGTAAGGGTTTACAACTATCATAAATCAACTGTTTTCAGTGCAATACAGTTAATGGGCGCTGCGGGCATTTGCCATCCGGAAGATATCCAGCGCTCGTTTATTTACCGTCGGGTTGGTCCGAATAAGATCCAGACCTTTGCAGAAACCTACCCGGAGATCCCTGACGGCAGTCTTTTAGATACGCCATATCCTTCGCAGTATGAGCGCGATATGGCGCTTAGCAGTTCCTCGACCTTTATGCCTGTTTTCGAAAATATGTCGAAAGTGCAGCCGGAAAGCACGAGTCTGGTGGACGAAAAGGATATGATGAAAAAGGAATAAGTTTAAATAAGTCCTCGAAATTTTACGCTTTGGTTCGTGGCTTCACGTACCAATCACAAGTCATATATTGTTTTCGTACGAGAATATGTTAAGGTAATTAATTCAAGCTTATCTATATCAATGTCATAAGTTGAATTAATTCATATCTTAATAGTTTCTTATCGCATGATACAAAACTCATACACTCCTTGGACTTTAGCTGAAAAGATTGGCTTCCGCTTTGTGTTTATTTTTTTTTCACTATTTATATTATTCTTTAACAATGGTGTATTTCCGATTCCTGGTATCCTAACTATCAACCTTTTTCAAGGTATTCAAATTATTGTGATGTGGCTGGCTAATGGTGTATTAGGTCTGAATTACATTCCCTCTACCGTGAGCGGTGGGAGCGGAGATACTACCTATCACTACATCATGCTATTGTTCGTTTCTTTGGTTTCTGTTGCTGGCTGCTTAATATGGTCCTTATTTGAAACGGAAAAGAGTAACTATAACAAATTACTTTACTGGTTAACAGTAATTGTCAGGTTCTATGTCGGGATTATGTTTATCCACTACGGCCTTGCAAAGATCATCAAGGTTCAGTTCGCATCTCCAGACTTGATGCGCTTATTAACCATCTATGGTGATTCTTCGCCAATGGGATTAGCCTGGACGTTTTTTGGTTTCTCGAACGGTTACAATATTTTCATGGGTATAGCAGAACTGCTTTGTGTGTTACTATTATTCAAAAGAACAGTGGTTCTTGGAGCTATTATCTCCCTGATGGTTTCTGCGAACGTGATGGCTGTAAATTACTTTTTTGATGTTCCCGTAAAGATATTATCAACTGCTTTAGTAGTGATGAGTCTCTTCCTCCTGGCACCAAACTTTTATCGTCTTGTAGATTTTTTCCTGAAAGATAAAGCAACCAGCCTCAAAGTTCTGGAATCTCCGATGACCAATAAAAGAGGACTATTATATACTAAGATAACATTCAAATATCTGTTTATCGTAGTTTGCATTCTGCCAACTGTTTTTTCTAACCTTAAGCGCAGAGAGATATATGGCGATGCTGCGCCAAAGCTGCCATTATACGGAGCATATAGTGTTGATTCGTTTACATCAGAAGCACCAGTTCCTAAATGGGAAAAGCTAATCATTCAGCGCAGTGCATATTCTGCAATTAAAATGGCAAATGATAATATTGAATATTGTAATATGACAGTCGACACAACCAAGCACCAGTTGGTTATTTCATTCAACGATGACTTGAACACTGGTCATACATTCAATTATCATGTTCTCGATTCGGACAATCTAGAGCTAACAGGCATGTATTTCGGCAGGACACTAAAAGTGAAACTCAAAAGGCAACACTTTAAATTAACAGAAAGGCCGTTCAACTGGATTAGTGAAGATCCATATAATCGCTAATAGAAACAAATGCCATTTCGATAAATATTTGTGCATAGTTAGGCCGTAAGCGAATAAAACTACATTTTGTGGCTTTATTTTAGTAGCCACTGGACAAATTTCGAACTATTTTGTAGATCATTTGCGCGTGTTAGCTAAAATGGACAAGATGGATAGTTGCACGCCTAGATGAATGGAAAGGATATGAGTTTCAAGGTCCGCAAGGAATAATTGTACTTAGAAGGGGAGATAAGCTCGCTTCAATCTTTTATGGCTGGAGGCTAGCAATAGGTGTGGGTAAACAGTAGTGGAAAGGGAATTTTGAATAATGGGATACTTTTGCTAATTTTCAATTGTCAATAAGCGCCTATTATTTACAACAATTATCAAACTAAAATCTGATTATAAATGAAACGTTTAGTGCAGGGAGCTGGATTTATATAGGTAGCAATCCGAGCCTTGAGAGTTAGAAATTTTGCTTTCTCAATAGGGTATCATTGTATAAATGAGATTAACATGCGATATAAACCATTGAATCAGTTTCAATACCTGCCTCTTTTTTTATTGCTGTTGATGAATTTACCCGCTTTGGTATTTCCTCAATCCGGCAATGAAATGGTTGATAAACTTGCGCTGCCGTTGAATAAAGTAGCACAACATATTAGCAGGGAACAGGTTTATATTCAACTTAGCAAAGGTAGCTACGAGGCGGGGGAAGATTTATGGTTTAAGGCCTATCTGCTCAATTCGCTTTCTTTCGCTCCATCCGCCCTCAGCAAGACTTTATATGTAAGAGTAATCAGAGAGGGCAGCACCAAAGCTTTCTGGCAGGAACGCTACGAAATTAGAAACGGCAGTGTTAGTGGTCATGTGTATCTACCGGATACCTTAAAGGAAGGCAATTACCTGCTGGATGCTTTTACTACAGCCTCATTTTATAAGGAAGATGGGGAGTTTAAAGCCTTCCGGAGGTTCAGGGTGGTGCAGGATTATAAAGCTCTTCAAACAACAAGTTCTGATAATAAAAAGGAATCAGGCAGGCCAAACCAGAAGATTCAGTTTGGTGTCTTTCCCGAAGGAGGAAAACTGATATCAGGAGTTCAGGGAAAGCTTGCCTTTAAGGCTGTAGATACGACAGGCTCCCCTATAGATGTACGTGGAATATTACTGGAAAATGGTAAGGCATTACAGGAATTTAAAAGTGTACATGACGGGATGGGCAGTGTGATATTTACCCCGCTTGCAGGAAAGAAATATACGTTACAGTTAAAGACCTCTGCTTTACACAGCACTATTCAATTACCAGAAGTACATGCGGATGGCATCAGTCTCCGCTTAAGCTCCAAGGACACCAGTAATCTGGAATTTACTGTAGCCAGACCATCTGGTTTACTAGGAACAAAAGTCTACTTTAGAGCCCAGATGAGAGGGAAGACTTGTTTTTTGTCCAGCGCTTTCCTTGATGGAGAGCTGAAAATACAGGTTCTCCTAAATAACTTCGCCTATCAGGGCATTGCCGAGTTTACTGTCTTTAACGATCAGTTTATGCCGGTGGCCGAACGGCTGGTATATGTGCATCCGCAAAAGAAACTGTATATCAGCACTGAACTTTCAAAACCAACCTATACAACAAGAGAAAAAGCTGTGCTGAATATAAAGACAAGGGACGAAAATGGCAAGCCTGTAGCAGCCGAGCTGGGTATTAGCATTTATGATAAGCTGTACGAAAATGCAGGCGACCCGGTCAATCTGTTAACTTATAGCTTTCTGTCCACCCAATTGAGAGGAAGGATTTACGCCCCAGCTTTTTATTTTGACGAAAGGAACAAAGGGCGGGAGGAGTCTCTTGATCTCTTACTGTTAACTCAAGGCTGGCGAAACTATGTATGGGATGAAGAAAATCTCAAAACAGAAGGAATAAAGCAAGCCGTAATCTTTGATGAAACCTTTGGATCCGTAAAGTTTACCAAACGTTTAAAGCAAGCTCCTCAGAGCCTGTTTGTGAATTCCTTTTTGTCGGATGAACAAGGTAAGCCCAAGAACTCAGAATTAATTACTCCAGGTCTGGGCGGGAAGTTTTATGTAAGTTCAGCTACCTTAAAAGTGGGCGAAGGCGCTAATATCTACCTCAAGCCGATGGGTCTCAAAGAGTTTGAGCCCCGGATTATCCTGTCTGATCCTTTTTTAATCCTTGATACCATCACAAAAGCTAAAAGATATCTCTATCCGTACCAGAGTTTAGTCGTAAAGCTCGCTGTACAATCAGGATTAACACCTACTATGGATTCACGGGTGTTTCGTTTAAAGGAAGTAAAAATTAACGGCAAAGGAAATCAGATTTTTAGAGATAAATATTTGGGTAAGCTGGACAGTCTGGCAAAAATAGACCCTAATGGTGTATTTGTTTGTAAACATGGGCAATTAAATGGATACTGGCAGGGTTATCACTGTGCTGCGGGACCTCAGGGCCAGTGTAGAGACACATTAACCACAAGTCCGGTTGAGGGTAGATCTTATGCTATTTGTAGATATGAGCCGACTGCGCGACCGAACTTTTGGGTATTAAGAGAGACGACATTTACGGAGTACCATAATCCCAACAATGGCATGAGCGAAGAAGAGATCTTAAAGCGAAATAACATATCAAAGCTTTCAGGATACTATCCTCAAAAAGAGTTCTATCAGCCTAATTATGACAAAGAGCCCAATGGCGATGGCTTGCCGGATGCCCGTAACACTTTAGTTTGGGCACCTTCTATGATTACAGATGAAAAGGGCGAAGCAACAGTATCGTTTTTCTGTTCAGACATTAATTCAGGATTTATTGTTCAGGCAGAAGGGCTAACCAAAGGTGGGCTACTGGGCAGTCAGAAACTGGAGTTTAGGGTACTGGAAGAAAAGCCCCCTGCAACCGGAAAATAAAAATCGGGCCACTATCAACCAAAGCATTATCAAGAGTGCCGGAACTATATAACAGTTGATTCCCAAGCGAAAAGAATAATCATTAGTTCATATCCCCGGAAATCTGACTTTTGATGGAACTGAGCACCGAACTACGAGAATGAATGAAGCAATCCGTGGTTATAGCATGAAGGCTATTTTAGACCTGAAAAAGAAAGGCAAATCTGAAAGAAAACTCAATTTGAGTGTTAGGTAGGGTCAAGCTGCAATGTGTCGAACTTTTATGAACACTGTGATGCCATAGTGAATTTTAAGAAAGTGATTGATACTCCGTGTAATTAGTAGATATCGAAAGAAGAAGCCATAGGTACTCTACTTCTTACTCATAAAGTAGAGTCTGGTTAATCATGATACAATAGCTAGTACTCCGCTTTTCTATATACGGTAGGGCTAACACCAAAAAACTTTTTGAAGCTCTTGTAAAAATGACTTTCGTCCACATAACCAAATTGATAGGCTATTTCCGAAAACGACATTTCACTTTCCTGTACCTTTTTTCCAATCAATTGTAAGCGACATTCGTTGATATACTGTTTAACAGACTGTTTCATCTCTTTACGAAAATACAGGCCCAGTTGGTTAGTGCTTAATTTAAATTTATCGGCAATGTATGGCAGGCTAAGCATTTCGGGATCTTTTAAGTACTTATGGATATGGTTAAGGATCTGCGTCATGGTTTGTTTTTCAACCCGCCTACCTCTATCTTCAGGAAAATAGCTCAGGTTACGCTCAATAATAGCGATTAAGCACAGCAATTGATAGTAGCAGAGGTTTTCATTTCGTGCTTGCTCTTGATTGAGTGTTATAAGAAGTTGAAGTAGTTCTGTTATAAGAATCTCGTCCTTTTCCGAAAAGCTGACTTTAAAATTTAGTGGCGATTTGGCTTTTGCAAGAGCAACTGCCTTTCCGTTGGAATTGTGAACCAATTCTTTTAACTGTAAGCGGGTCGCCTCCGTAAACCGGATAATATATACCTCTGTTGTTTCTTCAATGATATAGGCATGTTCCTCATTCGGTTTCACTAAAAACAAATCACCTTTTCCAAATTGTGTACTGGACTGTTGGTTGATATGAATACCTTGCCCCGAGGATATAAAGAGAAATTCATGAAAATTATGACTCATCAACATAGAAGGCTGAGCTTCAAGTTTTTCATGAATAATCGAAAATGGTTCAAACTGCCTGTCTTTTACTGTCATCTAGTCGTTAATTATGTAAAATTACCAATAATTGATGTAAAATTACATAATCAGCATGCCGGCTTTTTGTCAACTTTGCATTTATCTAAAGCGACAAATTGTATGTTGGAAAATAACAAGAGTGGACGGCCTAAAATAATGCAAGCTGTTCTAACAGTAAAAGAAAAAATATATTTAACACCGCATTACATCCATATAGTATTGGAAGGTAACGATGTTTCCCTTTTTGCGGCAGCGCGTATAGGGGATAACAATAAAATCATTATTCCTCAAAACGACATTCCGATTACTCTTCCCGACTTCGGACAGGTACGTGGTGGGGGCAAAGGAGAAGGCATACGCCCATTGATTCGTACTTATACCATGCGGAGCCTGGATTTAGAAAAGAAATTGATGACCATTGATTTTGTGGCACACGGTGAAAACGGCCCAGCTTCGAAATGGGCAATTCATGCCGAACCTGGTGATAAACTCGGAGTGCTGATGAAAGTAAAGGAAAAAGCGTTGTTTTTACCTGCAGATTGGTATTTATTGGCCGGGGATCACACTGCATTGCCAGTTATTAGTGTCATGCTGGAATCTTTGCCTTACAATGCAAAAGGTAAAGCTATAGTGGAAGTATACAGCTCCGATGATGTATTAGAATTAAAAAAGCCTGAAAACTTAGAGCTTATCTGGAAATTTAACAAGCAACCGGGAGAAATCTCTACCCTGACTGAATATTTTAGAAACCTGAACCTTCCCAATATCCGTAGTAAATTCATTTTTGCAGCAGCAGAATCTGTTGCCATTAATGAAATACAACAAATTTTGAGGAACACCGCAGATTTACAAAGGGAGGAATGGCAGGCCTATTCGTATTGGAAATATGGACAATCGGAAGATGCCTCATCTGGTGGAAGATGAGAAATCTCCACCATACCTTGCTTTAAATGTATACATTGTAGCGGGGAGCAGGATCGAACTGCCGACCTCAGGGTTATGAATCCTGCGCTCTAACCATCTGAGCTACCCCGCCGAAGGGTTATTTGTATGAATTCAAAGTGGTTAAGTTTGAATTTATCTTTATTTTCAGGAGATTTTTAGACTCCCTTAAAAATTGGAGTTGCAAATATAGTTTAATTTACTTTCCTTTAAAAAGAAATCTAAAAAACTCTCCTAAGCAGTAGAAAAGGAAATTAAAGAATGTCAGAGAAAAAGAAGTTTAGCCTGGAATATGAGGTAAAATCATCACCTAAAATATTATTCGGTTTTTTAAATGAGCCCAACGCTTTGGCCCAATGGTTTGCCGATGATGTACATTACAAGGATCAAGTTTATACGTTTGTATGGGATGGCGAGGATCATAAAGCCAAGTTACTTTCTATAAAAGAAAATAAACTGGTAAAATTCAGATGGTTAGATGACGATGCTGCCTTATACTTTGAAATGGAAATCCTTCAAGACGAATTAACAAATGATGTTGCATTAAGTATAACAGATTTTGCGTCGGATGATGTGCTAGAAGAACGCAAGCTTATTTGGGATAACCAAATAGAATATTTGATAAGTGTGTTAGGAGCATAGGGACTAAAATTCCCTATTTTTGTAGTGTGAAAAAAATACACCTTTTGGTTTTGAAGGCCTTTATCAGGCCTTTCATTGTTACCTTTTTCATTGTAATGTTTGTGTTGTTGATGTTATTTTTATTCAAATACATCGATGATTTAATAGGAAAAGGATTTCAATGGTATGTAATTCTGCAATTAATGTGGTATGCATCTGCTACCAATGTTGCCATGGCTTTGCCTCTGGCTATGCTTTTATCATCTATTATGACCTTTGGCAGCTTGGGAGAAAACTATGAGCTGGTAGCTATTAAAGCTGCGGGAATTTCACTTCAGAAAGCAATGGCGCCTTTGGTTGTTATGGTTTCTATTCTCAGTATCGGTGCATTCCTGTTCTCAGATTATATGTTGCCGGTAGCCAATTTAAAATTTGGCTCATTGTTATGGGATGTACGGAATCAAAAAGGCGCTTTCCTGATAAAAGAAGGGGTTTTTAATAATAGTTTACCAGGCTATTCTATTCGTGTACAAAAGAAAGACCCCGATGAAAGAACACTTCATAATGTAATTATATACGACCACAATACTCCCAATGGCAATGTGGTGCTGAGAGCCAAAGATGCGGTGATGTATAAGACTGCCGATGAGAACTTTCTGATACTGAACCTTAAAGATGGAGTGCGATATGAAGAAAGTTCAGGTGATAAATCAAATGATCCGCGGCAGCGTTTGATGCGATACCATTTTAAAGAAACCACACAGAAGTTTGATTTATCGGGCTTTAAAATGAAGCGGACAGATGAAAACCTGTTTAAGAGCAGCTACGCGATGATGAATCTTAAACAATTGAAATATTATAAAGATTCTACTGCTAAACTTAGTGATAGCACCGTTAAGACGTATGATAAAGTGTTGATTCCGATGCTGCGGCTATATTCTATGAATCTGCCTGTAACCAAAACGTCCGTTAAAAAAGTGCCGGAATATAAAAACAATCTTCTTGAAATAATACCAGACAACGAGAAAGCAAATGCTATCTCTTATGCTCAAAATGAAATACGTAGTGTAAAAGAAATAATTAGTACAAAGGCGATAGAAAAAACAGATTATAAAAAAGCCATTCTCCGGTATGTTATTGAATATAACCGCAAATTTACATTGGCGTTTTCCTGTTTGGTACTCTTTTCTATCGGGGCTCCGTTAGGCGCCATTATTCGTAAAGGTGGTTTGGGTTTGCCGGTGGTTATGTCGGTTATATTTTTTCTTATCTATCACATTATCTCTCAGGTTGGCGAAAAATTTGCCCGGGCCGGAACATTGAATCCCATTATCGGAATGTGGATTGCCATAATGGTACTGACGCCGCTGGGAATATTTTTAACCTATAAAGCCGCAAGTGATTCGGCGATTTTTGATGTGGATTATTATAAGCAACGGTTTCTTAAACTCATTAAGAAAAAACCATAATGAGTTTTCAATCACAAAATATAATGAACTTAGCGAAATACTCTCTTCAACGCCGCTAATAAATAGAAACGAGTGAAAACTTAGCGAGGCGCTCTCTTGAACACCGCTGAAACCAATAGCCAATAGTGAAAAAATAAAGCTCGTTATAGCTTCATCACCATTAAAAACAATTATATTCCAATGAAACCTGCATGAGCTGACCGCTCACAAAACGCAATGAGAAAGCCCATGCAAGCTCCATAACCGTTAAAAATAAATTATTCTCAAATGAAAAAATAAAGAATCTTACCGCCAGATTATAAATATCTGGGTAATTAAGTCACTAGAACCGTATTTTTGCATTATAATGGATATTAAGCTTAATACAATAGAAGAAGCAATAGAAGAAATAAAAGCTGGAAAAGTTATTATTGTTGTTGATGATGAGGACAGGGAAAATGAAGGTGACTTTTTAACAGCAGCCAGAAATGCTACGCCCGAAATAGTAAACTTTATGGCTAAATACGGGCGAGGCTTAATTTGTGTTCCTTTAACCGAGCAGCGCTGTAACGAACTGCAACTGGACTTAATGGTAGAGAAAAATACTACCTCTCATGAAACTAATTTTACTGTATCTGTCGATTTAAATGGTCACGGTTGTACTACAGGCATATCCGCTACCGATCGTTCTAAAACCATACAAGCCTTAATTAATCCGGTAACTAAGCCGGAAGAACTGGGGCGGCCAGGGCATATCTTTCCTTTAAGGGCAAAAGATGGCGGAGTATTGCGTCGTGCGGGGCATACAGAAGCTGCTATTGATTTAGTAAGAATGGCCGGCTTTGAGCCTGCGGGAGTAATTGTAGAGATTATGAAGGAAGATGGCGACATGGCCCGTCTGCCCGATTTAATGATTCTGGCTGAGCAATTAAATATGAAGATTATCTCTATTAAAGATTTAATTGAATATCGCCTGGATAAAGAATCTCTAATTAAAAAAGAGGTTTCTGTAAAGCTGCCTACCGAATGGGGCATTTTTGAAATGGCCGCCTATACACAGGTTGATTCGGGAGAGCATCATATCGCTTTGGTTAAAGGAACATGGGAAGAGGATGAACCGATATTGGTACGTGTACATAGCTCCTGCATTACCGGCGATATTTTTGGGTCATGCCGCTGCGATTGTGGTCCTCAATTGCATAAAGCAATGGAAATGATCGACAAAGAAGGAAAAGGAGCAATCATATATATGAACCAGGAGGGCAGGGGTATTGGTTTAATTAATAAACTACATGCTTATAACCTTCAGGAAAATGGTTTTGATACAGTTGATGCCAATCTACAGCTTGGATTTAAAATGGATCAACGGGATTATGGTGTTGGTGCACAGATTTTGCGGAGTCTGGGAATCAGAAAAATGCGCCTGATGTCTAATAATCCTACCAAAAGAGCCGGATTAATAGGTTATGGAATTGAGATTGTAGAGAATGTACCTATCGAAATAGAATCTAATATGTATAACGAGCTCTATCTAAAAGCAAAAAGAGATAGAATGGGACATACCATTATGAAGGATTTGTAAATAAACCACGCAAAGAAGACGTTATTATTTATCTGAAGGCTTTTTCTGCTCGTTAGTTCCGCTCGTTGTTGATGGTGTTATGGCTGGAGCAGGAATAAGAGGCAGGGCCGGAGGTTGAGGCTGGCCGTTATTCTGACGTTCTTCTTTGCGTTGCTGGCCAATCAGCGCACGTAAAAATTCTCCCAGGGTATCAAAATCCTTACGGTAAACTAACCCGAGTGCACTTACATATTCCTGGTTAGTATTTAAAACTACTCTGTTATTTAAGCGGTTAGATGCTCTGGCAATCAGGCTTCCGTCTTTTTTGATTAAGAATTGTGCCTCAAAATCGCGGGCAACTGAGTTTCCGATTACATCAAAATCGTTTACGTTTGCTCGTGTATCAGTAATCCCCCCGGTTAATATTACCCTGTCCTTAAAAAGTCGTACAGAAGCACTTGCTTCATTTAGCGAGCGAACATTGAAATCTATTGAGCGCAGATTCAATGTTTGGGCCACAATGTTATTAAGCTGATTAAAGGTTAGCTCTGTAACGGCACTTAATACGGTGGAGTTAACAGCCTGTACATCTAAAGGCGTATTTGATGAGAATGAACGGCGTGCAATTAAACTTATAGCTTGTACGGTTCTATTGTTGATGTCGCTAAAATAGCTTTGTAATTCGTCTTTTACATAAGAGTCCTGCGGGAAATTAATGTCCAAATCGATTTTTGGCCGTGTTAATACACCGCTTAATGTCATCACTGCTTCTGCAATTACACTTTTATCTACAGTTGGCCTGCCAGCTGCAAGATATAAAGGACTAAGGCTGGTTCTTAAGCTATATACGGCATTCAGATTAATTTCTGCCTCTACCGGATCTCCGGTCCATCGTAATGAGCCGCCTTGTCTTATTTCAAAAATTTTGCTGATATATTCCTGAGCGGTGTATTGAAATTCTCCGCTGGTAATCATGTATTTACCAAACATCTGAAAATCACCAAGGCTCGTAATAATTAAAGACAATGCCTCAGAGGTACCTCTTCCGTTTAGTTTTCCAAGATCGGTAATAATATTTACCTGAGAAGCTTCGTCTACTTCCAGATTCAACGTCATCTCCAATCCATTAAACAAGGGTTGTCTTTTTTGTGTGATAGTAGAATCTTTAGCAACAAAGGTTATAAAGTCTGAATTTCCTACTTTTTGGGCAGCATTTAAAGGAATGTTAAAGATGGTTCCTTCTTCGGTTTTGGCCGTAATATTAATACGCATATTATTTACGGGCCCTTTAAATGTAAACGTTCCGGTGGCAAACGCGGTTCCATAATATAATGGATTGTCTTTTGATGTGGTATTAAGGGCCATAAAATTCTCGGCATCTATCGAAATATCTATAGCCGGCCTGACCGGGTTTTGCAGGTTAATCGTGCCTGATGCGTGCGCCTGGTTATTTTTACTATCGGTAAGTTCCAGGTTTCTGAGATAGATAATGCTGTTTTGTATAGCAACATCATCTGTAATACGATAAGGCGTTTTAAGATAATTAACTACGAAGGCTGCGTTTTTTAATCGCGCATTGCCATTTATCTGCGGATCGAAAATGCTTCCTGTAACCTTCAGATCCGCCGATATATTCCCGGAGACATTTGATACCAGATGTTTTATAAATGGCTGGAAAATAACCAGCTCGCTATCATCCATAACCAAATCGAGGTTTAAGGTGTTTTGATCGGAGTTGGCATTGTAATTACCGGCTATATTCATGGTTTCCCTGCCGTTTTTCTGAATATTAAGGACCATATCCACCAGCCTGGTACTGTTATCAAGGTTGGCAATCAGGGTCATCTCGCCTATAGGAATATTATTCATCACCAGGGAATCGATGATTAAATCTGATTCAATTTTAGGTGTTTTAGTTACAGAGGATAACATAATGTTCCCGTTTAATTCTCCGCCAAGAATAATTCCCCGGGTTGAAGTTAGCGGATTGAACGTAGCTAATTTAAACTGCTTAAATCCGGCATTTAACTTATCGTTAGGATCAGCAGAAATAACACCATTAAGCGTTAAATATTGATTATCACGCGAAAGTTCAAAATCCTGGATGTCAAGCTTACCTTTATCAAAGTTTAAACGCACCTGATCCGGTATCCGCCATACATCTCCATTAATTACCACATCCGAAGGTAATACACTTAAGCTGGCGAAATTCTCTGTATCGAATTCTACCAAGCCGTTTAAATCCAGCTGATTCGTAGCATCCTTGTCGGATAGCTTTACGTTAAACAAAAGGCTGTCATTATGGAAAATATTCGCCATGTTAACGTTTTTGATATAGAGGCTATCGGTAATATCCACCCTATCCGAAGTTATAAAAACGTTTAGGGCATTCGGTGTAGTGGCCTCATCAATAATAATATTATTGATCTTAATTTTATTGTACTGAATAAGCGGGCTGGAGCCTGTAAGCGTGGCAATATTCTCTGCAGATACAAAGTGCCCCCTGAATATTGCGCCATCAGGTATCTTTAATGCCGGAATAAACATTAAACTAATCGGCTCAAAATATTTGAGTTGTAAGGTAAAGTCGAAATTCTGAATACCTTTCTGTCCCGTTTGGGTTTTAAGCGATGGGATATATTGTTTTACGATCCAGGTAAAATAATTAGGCAGAGTGTTCAGATCGTATTGCCCGGTAATGCCTGCATCCAGAATGTCGGATTTAATAGTAAGCGACCGTTCATTTCCAATTCCACTGGCAATTAAATATACAGAATCCACAACCAGCGAGTGTTCTGGCGTTGTCATTCTTATTCGCCGTAACTGAAGGTTGCCCTGTATGTTATTTAATTTATTTCCTGTAAAGTCGGTATGAAAATCGGCATCTACCTGTATGGTGTCTTTGGTAAAGCCAAGTTTATGCAGGTTTGTATTGCGTAATGTTGCATCAAAATTAAATGCCGGAAGGTCGGATGTGAAGTTAATTCCCCCTAAAAAATCGAGCGTTACATTTGGGTCGTCAACGTTAATTTTTCCGTTAAAAAAGCTTTTATTATATTTTCCATCTACTTTAATATTCGAATAACGATAACCGTTATAATCGAAGTAAGTAAGATTGGCAAGAATCTTTTCTTCGATTTGTTTAAGGGAAAATCCCTTACCATCAATTTTTGCAGATAAGCTTGTTCTGCCTAAATCTTTTCTGTCAAGTAGCTCTGCGATGTTAAAATCGTATGCTTTTACCGTTCCCGAATAGCGGGCAATGCCGTTTAAATTCATACGGATGTCTGCAGCAACTCTACCAAGCGCTGTTTTTATTTCTCCCGCAGCTTTAAAATCTTTTAAAAGTCCTTTAAACGAACCTTTAATGTTAATGTTGCCAAACTTACCGGTTATTGCAGGTAACAGGTTAGTTTTACCCGTTGCTGATTTTATAATTCTTTCTGCATCTTTCTTATTGCTGTAAAACTGGTCAAATCGTAAATCCAGATAGGTGTTATTAACCGATGGTAAGCCTTTAATGTCGAAGTTTCCTTTTACATAGCTGGCCTGTCCTGCAGATGCAGTAAAGTTTCTGGCTTTGAAATTGTTGATATAGCCACTAACATCCCCTTTCAAACGAATGTCAAGGTTCATGGAGCCTAAATTATCAGCAAAAAAGGCGATATCTTTGGTATGAAGAATGGCGTTTTTTAAGTGGCTTTTAACAAATACCTTACTTACAAATTGGTTCAGTGCTTTAAAGTTATCGTACTTCAGTAATAAATAATCAGAAATCTGACTGTTATTGGTTTGAAGCAGCAGGTTTTTGAACTCCATCTGGTTGGTGTCTATGGCTGCATCGGCACTTAGATTTTTTAAATAAAAGCCGCTTTTCTCTCTAAATGTAAGGTTTTTAAAGTTTGCCTGAAACAGGTGCGCCTTGGTATTAATGTTCTGAACAGTTGTAGTAATGTTAAACAAATGCAGATCATCAAAATTTATCCGTTTTAATATACTAACGCTATTGTAGTTTTTATATTTAAAACCGACATTGTTTAAAACAACTTTGTCTAGTGTTAAGTCATATCTCTTTTTAGGTGTTTTACTGGGTTTGGTAGTGCCTGTATTAAAGTAGTTTATAATAAACTGGAGATTTGTTTTGCCTGTTTTGTAGGTTTTTAAAAAGAATTTTCCATCATCCATCTGTACGGTATTGATGGATACAATACGCTGCCTTATTGAAAAATAATTTAAGTTTACAGTGAACTTTGGAGAATGAAGAAGAGTATCTTTGTCCAAATCCTGAACATATAACCCTTCGAGTACAACAGATTTGAAAGGTTTTATGTACAGGCTTTCTATCGAAATCGTTGTTTTTAACTCTTTTGACAAGTAGCCGGCAACTTTTTTTGCTATTGCCGTTTGTACAGGCTTAAACTGCAAAGAAAATATTAAACCAGCCAGAAGTAAAATTATTACTGTCAGCGTCCAAAGTGTGATTTTAAGGGCTTTTTTGATAATTTTGTAATTTAACTAGCAAACAAAAAATATAAGATCCAGTTTTGACAATAATCCTTGGTATAGAATCCTCTTGCGACGAAACATCAGCATCTATTTGTATAGACGGAAAAATCCTGTCGAATAGTATAGCAAATCAAATTGTTCATCAAAATTATGGTGGCGTAGTCCCCGAACTTGCGTCGAGGGCACATCAGCAAAATATCATTCCTGTTGTTCAGGAGGCTATTTCGTTGGCAAAAATAAACAAAAAAGACATTAGCGCGGTAGCTTTTACACGTGGTCCCGGTTTACTAGGGTCTTTATTAGTCGGAACTTCATTTTCAAAGGCTTTTGCTTTGGCAAATTCTATTCCCTTAATTGAGGTTAATCATATGCAGGCGCATATCCTGGCACATTTTATAGAGGAACCGAAACCGAAGTTCCCGTTTCTATGCCTTACTGTTTCCGGAGGACATACTCAAATAGTATTGGTTAAGGATTATTTTGATATGGAAGTTGTTGGCCAAACGACTGATGATGCTGCCGGAGAGGCATTCGACAAAACTGCAAAAATTTTAAACTTGCCATATCCCGGCGGGCCCCTGATAGATAAGTATGCAAAAGAGGGAAACCCGCTTGCTTATTCTTTCCCTGAGCCGCAAATACCCGGATTGGATTTCAGTTTTAGCGGCTTAAAAACTTCCATTTTATATTTTGTACGGGATAAAAAGAAAGAGAACGAAGATTTTATAGAGAACAATCTGGCCGATATATGTGCATCTGTACAGCATCGAATTGTGACAATCTTACTTGCGAAGCTAAAAAAAGCCGCAAAAGAGTATAATATTAAAGATATAGCCATTGCCGGTGGTGTATCTGCTAATTCCGGACTGAGAAACAGCCTGCTTCAGGCGGCAGATGTCTATGGATGGAATGTATTTATTCCTTCTTTTGAGTTTTGTACCGATAATGCAGCGATGATAGCTATTGCTGGTTATTATAAATACCTGGCTGGGGATTTTGTCGGCCAGGATATTGCGCCTTTAGCTAGAATGAGTTTTTAAAAAATCATAAATGAAATCAACATCAATAATTTTCGGACTTGTTATAGTCATTCCACTTATCATCGTTATGTTTTCAATTATCGCAAAGGATAAGCAAAAAAGTAAATTAGGGATGGTGATTGTTGGGATAACCTTTATTGTAGCAATAGTGATTTCATATTATGTGAACCGGAATAAGTAGGAGCGGTAGACCTATAAGGTCTCAAAAACCTTATAGGTCTTTATAGAATAGGTCTTTATAGAACTGCGGAGAGGGGAACCTTAATGCGATACAAAGGAAGAGACCTATCCCCTGCATTACGATTGCCAGTCAAGCTGACAATGACGAACGCTTTATAACCACCATCGTCGTTCCCGCGAAGGCGGGAATCTTAATGCGATACAAAGGAAAAACTTATCCCATGCATTACGATTGCCAGTCAGGCTGACAATGACGGAACGCTGTATCGTTCTTAAATAAGTTTACATGTTTTAGGACAAGACACGCTTTATAACCACTGCCGTCCTTCCCGCGCAGGCGGGAATCTTAATGCATCTAATATGCCTGGTCAATTCTACTGTAATCTTGTAAAAAGGAAGGTAAATCTACCCATCAGGCTTCAACCTTGTTAACACAGCCTTAACTTAGATGTTACCTATACTTAATTAACACATAACATCGGGGTAATATTGCGGTAATACATTTGCAATGAATCAAAAACATTGTAAAGTGAAACACAATCTCATTGTCAGAATTTTAAGTCTTGTGCTTTTTATTGGAGTATTTATCTCTCATAGCTATGCACAAGGTCAAGGAAAAATCGTAGGGAAGCTTAGCGATAAAAGAACCGGCGAAACACTTATCGGTGTAAATGTGAAAATTTCTGGAACTGCAAAGGCTGCTACCAGCGACGTTGAAGGGCGTTTCAGTTTGGCTGGTTTGGTTGCTGGGAATTATCTTTTAGAATTTTCTTATATCGGATATCCTACCAAAAGGATATCCGACGTACTTATTTCCGCTGGAAAGGTTACTACCCTGGATGTAGTGATGGAAGAGTTGGGCCAGGAATTAAAACAGGTTGTGATTACGGCTTCTGCAAAGCAGGAATCTATAAATGGCTTATATGCACAGCAAAAAAATGCCATTAGTATGTCGAGTGGTATTTCTGCCGATGTAATACGCCGTTCACCAGACAAAAATACCGGCGAAGTTTTAAAACGGGTGAGTGGAGCAAGTGTACAAGACAATAAATTTATAATTGTAAGAGGATTAGGCGACAGGTATAATAATGCTATGATAAATAATTCGCCCCTGCCCAGTTCTGAGCCGGATAGAAAAACATTTTCCTTTGATGTTATTCCATCAAATCTTATTGATAATATAATCATCAGTAAAACTGCAACCCCCGATTTGCCAGGTGATTTCGCCGGAGGTTCAGTTCAGGTTAAAACCAAAGACTTTCCGGACCTGAAAAATGTTCAGATAAGTTATGGTGTAGGTTATAACTCTCTTTCCACATTTAATGATTTTTATGGAAATGCACGCTCTGCTAATGATTTTACTGGCTTCGGTGCTTCGTCAAGAGCCTTGCCATCTTCATTTCCGTCATCACGTCAACGCTATCTTAGTCAGCCAATAGGAAATAGAGTGGCATTAAGCAAAGAGTTTGATAATACCTGGGGGGTTAATAATCTGGGCACAACTATGCCTTCCCAAAACTTTCAGTTTGTTTACGGTAATTCATTCCTATTAAAAAATGAAAGTAAATTGGGACTGGTTCTTTCTGCAACCTATAGAAACTCGGCTACTATTTCAAAAGAAATTCGAAATGATTTTAATGAGGTAGATGCATCGGGGAGAGGAATACCTTTGTTTGAGTACAATGATAATTATTATAATTTTAATACTAATCTTGGGGTATTAGCCAACCTTTCGTACATAAAAGGAAACAATAAGTTTGCCTTTAAAAATATCTTTAATCAAACCTTTGAGGATAACTATCTTGATCGTTCGGGAATTTATGATCGTCAGTCTTTACAAAAAGTTTCTCAGCAGGAAGTAAATGATAAAATGCTTCTTAACTCGGTTTTAGAAGGTGAACATTTACTCAGTCAAAGAAATAAATCAAAGCTTAATTGGAATGCTTCATTCAGTAGAATCACGAATAATCAGCCAGATTTAAGAAGACTGGCTTACGTAAAGTCTGTTAATGATGCTGATAATCCGGGTGTACCTTATCAGGCGGCTGTTCCTTTAGTTGCATCGCCATCTACTGCCGGCCGTTTTTTTAGTAATCTGGATGAAAATGTATTTGGTGCATCCGTAAATTATACTGTTCCGTTTAACTGGAAAGGCGAAACACAATTATTAAAATTAGGATTATTAAAGCAATACAAGCAGCGTGATGTTTCTGCCAGAGTACTTGGATACATTATCAATACAGATAATTATAATGCCTCACAGGAATTGTTGAATCTTCCTCAGGATCGGATTTTTAGTGCAGAGAATATTGCGTCTAATAAATTTTATTTAGACGATATTACTAATCCTACAAATAAATATGCCGGTATTGGCGATTTAAATGCCGGGTATTTAATGTTCAGCAATGTTTTTTTCAAAAACTTAAAGGCAACATGGGGATTAAGAGTTGAGAATTATATTGAAACACTGGATACCCGCGATAATGCCGGTGCTATAAATATTGATAATAATTACTTTGATTTATTGCCTTCTGTTAACCTGGCTTATGCATTAACAGACCAGTCTAATTTGCGCGCCAGCTACGGTAAAACAGTTGCCCGGGCTCAATTCAGAGAACTTGCTCCTTTCAGTTTTTATGATTTTGTAACCGGAACAGTTAAAATTGGAAATACAGAATTGAAAAGAACAACTATAGATAATGTAGACTTGCGTTACGAGGTTTATCCTTCTGCGGGGCAGTTCCTTTCTTTCTCAGCATTCTATAAGCATCTTGTAAATCCAATTGAAAGTAATATAATTTCTGGTTCTACTGCGGCAAGCAAATCTATATCTTATATAAACGCTCCCGAAGCAACTGTTTTGGGCTTGGAGATGGAACTTAGACAAAGTTTAGAATTTATAAATGGAGGTTCGCCATTCTGGAAATCGTTAATTCTTAGTGCTAACGCAGCTTTTATAGATTCTAAGGTAAATTTTAAAGATGCAGTAACTGTTTTAAATGAAAGGCCATTACAGGGACAATCTCCTTACTTAATTAATACCGGAATACAATACAATTCTCCAAAAAGCGGTTGGCAAGCCAGTATGCTGTATAACCGTACAGGCCGCAGAATTTCAATTGTTGGTTTTGGACAGTACAATGGTAACAGATATGAAGCAAATTATCCGGATATCTATGAGGCACCAAGGGATTTATTTGATTTTCAAGTGTCAAAGCAGGTAATTAAAAACAAGGGTGACTTAAAACTAAGTATTAGCAATATTTTAGATAGCGATGCAAACTTCTATCAGGATTTAGATAGCGATAAGAAATATTCCAAGGCTTCCGATCAGTTAATCAATTCCACTCAGTTCGGGAGAACTATTTCCTTATCCTTTGGATACAGATTTTAACACTTAACTATAAGATAACACTAAGTTAAATCCTCAGTAATAACTCACTATTATTTTTGAATATCTTAAAAAGAAGAATCATGAACTTTAACAAATCAAAATTTTATGTAATGGCACTGTTATTAGCTTTGACAGCATTTAGTGCATGTAAAAAAGACAACTCTCCGGAGGATAATATCCCAGTTGTAAAAGGTCAGGCCAACTTATCCGGAGAAATTTCTAAAACCAGAACATTAAGCGCGGATACCGTTTATTTGTTAAAAGGATACGTACGAGTATTAGCCGGTGGTAAACTTGTTATACCTGCAGGTACCCTTATAAAAGGGGAAAAAGCTAGTAAAGCAGCCTTAATTATAGAGATGGATGGTAAGATTGAAGCCAATGGAACCGCAGACAAGCCTATTGTTTTTACTTCAGATCAGGCGGCTGGTTCAAGAAATATTGGCGATTGGTCTGGTATAATTATAGCAGGGAAATCTTCAGTAAATACTGCTGACGGAACCGGACAGTATGAAGGAGGTGTTTTGGGTGCAGGCATAGCAGCGTATGGCGGTAACGAGCCTGCAGATAATTCAGGAAGTCTTACTTATGCGCGGATAGAATTTGCAGGTATCGCAATTGAAAAAGATAAGGAAATAAATGGCTTGACTTTATGTGGAGTAGGTAGTGGTACCACGATTCATCATATCCAGGTTTCTTATGGTGGTGATGATGCTTTTGAATTTTTCGGTGGAACTGTAAATGCTACTCATTTAATTGCTTACAGAACTACAGATGACGACTTTGATTTTGACCAGGGATATACGGGTAAACTACAATTCGGTATATCGATTAAAGATCCCAATATTGCTGATGTTGCCGGAACTTCAAGAGGTATAGAATTAGAAAATAAAGGAAGTGTTACAGGAACATTATATTCAAGACCGGTATTATCAAACTTTACATTTATTGGTCCGGGGACAAATTCACTTGCCGCTCATGGCGCTGGTGTTCATTTTGCTGTCAATAGCCGCATGGTGTTAAACAACTCTATTATTGTTAATCATAAAGGCAATGCTGTAGAGTTTAGTGCAGAGTTTCCGGCAGCCGAATTACTTGCAGGCCGTTCCGACTTCTCTAATAATATTGTTTTTGGAAATACTGCTAATTATGGCTTAACATCTGTAACTTCATTTGCTGACGTTGCTGCTTTAACTACATTTTTGACTACCAAAGGAAATATAACTGTTGCAAATACAGATGCCGCTGGTATAAACAGCATAAGTCTAACAGCTCCTAATCTTACTCTAAAATCAACTTCTCCTGCCAACGGGAAAGCGAAATTTGAAGGAGATTTAGCTACCGGTTTTACTGCTACAACTTATGCCGGTGCAATGGGTACTACCGATTGGACTACCGGCTGGGCAAATTGGGATCCGAAAAACACTGAATACTAATATTGATATTTACTTATATTACGCTGTAAACCTGCCCTGAAATAAAGGCAGGTTTTTTTGTTTACATTGTAATCTTTTAGTCTTTAGCATCGTATTAATATTAACCAATTAGAAATGAAACCATCATGAGCATACCGCTCACAAACGTAATGAAAATGCTCATGATAGCTTCATCACTTTTAAAAAACAAATTATATTCCAATGAAAAACCTGTATTATTTTATTTTAATGTTTACCAGTGTAATGGTACTTGTTTCATGTAAGAAAGAAGAAGAGGTAGCATTAGTAGCAGATACTCCATGCCCGTCTAATACTGATTGTTCATACTTGTATAATGATAATCTGGATATAGGAGACTATACTCTGAATCGGGGAAATAATAAGGTATTTCAAGCTATGTATAAAACTGAATATAGTACGGCCAGTCTTAATTTTAAAGTACCGGTTAATGTTAATCAGTTTTATATTTCTGAGACAGATATTAAAGATGATGCAGTAAAGTATTTTTTTGTTTGTCCTGTTTGCGATTGGATTGCTGTTAAGCCAGTGGCCGGTTATATTAAAGGGAATAAAGTGGGGAATAATCAATGGCTTGTAGATGCAGAAGTAATTATGGCTGCCATTCACGATGTTAACAATCAGTTTAGTGATACTATTCGTATTAAGAAGTATTTCTATTCTGGTCTGAAAGCGGGTCCGGTTAATTAAATTTAATCGGCCGGATCATATGCGTATACTACTTCAAATGCAGTGTTTTGCAGATTAGCAGCAATCTGCCCAATCTTTAAATCTTGTTTTTGTGGTGTGGCCTCGCACACCGAATACTTTTTACCATTATAAATAATAGGCTTTCCGGTAGGCTTATCAAATTGAACCGCAATGGTAATATGTGTAGGATACAGTAAAGCAATCATTGAGCGATTATAAATTTCTTTTACCAGATAAAAGAATAAAGCAGCCCTGTCATCGCAATCACTATATTCTGAAAATAAGGTTTGTTCAGGTGTTAAGCGTTTTTCTTTTCCAAAGTTCTGTTCATCATCTTCATATAAAAAGGCGTTTCGCGTAAAGCGCATTAAGTAATCTATTCCTTTTTTCTGATTCATTCCAGCAATATTGCTTTTTAGCAATGGAATAAGAGAGCTATAGGTTTGCCGGCTTAACGGAATGTTAAAGTAAGATGCAAAATCAACAACCGGGTAATTTGCAAAAATGGTTTGTACTTCAGGGTTAAGTTTTACTTCAAAATAATATATTCTTTGACGGTACCTGAATTGGATGCTTTTGGTGGCATAATCTTCTGGCTTAAAATCGGGCATTTGTGTTACCGTGTAAGAGAAAGCCTGTTTAGCCCCTGTTGAAATATCCACCGGATAAATTTTATTCTTTTTTAAATCAATGCCAGGATAATCGTGAATATTGAGACAGACATACTGTCTGTTGTCGCTGATATAGAATGGAATATCCGAAATATCATCGCTGCTAAACACGTAAAATAATAATTTGTCCTGTTCCAGGGCAAGCCGTGCATCATAACCCGTTTTTGTAAGAAAAAACCACTTATATAACGTATACCGGTAATAATTTTCAGTCTTGGGTGCTATTTGCTGAGCGGCTTTGCGAACTAACTGATAATATAGCCAGTCGTTAAGCTGATGCTGTTCTTTATAGGTTATTAAAGATTTGGTAATAGTAGAATAATCGCTTTTGTTAATCGTATTATAAAAAGTAATAATCGCCGAATCGCTTAGGGTTTTAGAGAAGGGAATATCTGCCGAAGGCGACAATTCAAAGTTGAACGTATTGCCATAAAAATCGAAGCTATAATTCTGCGCATTGCTTCTGGTAGAAAGAAGCAGCAGAAGAATCAGTATGATCTTACCTCCAAAAGTATAGCTAAGCGTTCTCAATTTGTTGCTATTTAATAATAAATTTACGAAATATTAATAGATATAACATGTGTTCAATCAATGAGTTTCATGATGTTTCTCATTGCTGGAGCTAGTGTTATGTTAGCTGTGAATTGATGGATAAAGTCTTTTCAGTTTTACTCTCGCATCCTATTGGTAATTGCCAATTGATTTGCTGATTTTATTATTTCTATGGATTTTCCAGGCATCGACTTTCTGAGCATAAGCCGCCTTTAATAGTGTAGTAGTGTTAAATAACCTCTTTTTTTTGTCAGTTGCTATTAAAAGTTATAAGGCTCATCTCAAAAGAAATTTGGTAGAACGTTTTAGGAAAAAGATTATCTTTAATAAAAAACGCTCAGATCTCATTATGTGTTGGAGTAGAGACCTAGAGAACAGCCAAAATAGCAGTGATAATGAAAAAAATACTAATCCTGAACCTGGTATTATTTTTACCTTTTTTACTAAAATCTCAAGTTTTAACGGGTATTGTTTATGACAATTCGACCAAGCTACCCGTAGCATACGCAACTGTCTATTATGGCGGATCTGCTATCTGGACATCAACCAGCGATGCCGGGGAATTCGCCATTTCAGCAAAGTTAGGGAATATTCCTTTGGTAATTAGCTGCGTTGGATATCATACGGCCACTATTAATGAGTATAGCGCAGGCCTGCCCTTAAAAATATACCTGGAGCCTAAAGTATCAGAGTTAAAAGAGGTGATTATCCGGGATGAAGGGATTTCACATGAGGGGAAGGTTCAATCATTCAAGCGAGAGTTTTTAGGTGCAACCGCTAATGGGCAGGACTGCAAAATTTTAAATATTGAGGACATCAAGCTTACTTACAATAAAAAGAAAAAAACACTAACTGCTTCCAGCGATGTGCCACTAGAGATCGAGAATAGAAATCTGGGGTATCAGATTCATTATTTTTTAGATAAGTTTATAAAGTCTCCAACAGGAGTAACCTTTGAGGGCAACTTTGTTTTTAAAGATATTCCCGAACTTGCTACACAGAAAGAGATACTGCGGAATCGGGAAAAGGTATATAAAGGTTCAAGAATGCACTTTATAAGGGCACTCTATTCAAATAAGCTGGACCAGAACGGATTTAAACTAACCATTCCCGGATGGAATAAGTCAGTAAATCCCGACAGTTTGCTAACAGAAGGTGCAGATGGACGAAAATTTCTGAGTCTGAGTAGTAACCTTGCGATCAGCTACTATAATAGCCTATCGTACCTGTCGCAGAATGCCAAAGTCTCCATAGTTGATAAGACGGGTTTCCATGATGTAACATTAAAGTGGTCGGGAAAAATGACTGAGGCCCGCGTTGGTGATTTACTCCCATTTGATTACAATCTCCAGAGTGAGACGGAGAATGAGTTGCAGCATCTGGTGTCTCATACCAATATAAATACGGAGGGCATCGCCGTTACCGGGCCTTTGAAAGAAGTAAGCAACTTCAGTACTCCGGGGCCGGAACTTTTTTTTGAGAAGGTTTACCTCCATACGGATCGTGATTTATACGGACAGGGCGATACGTTGTGGTACAAAGCTT